>Ga0102594_1000312_pt1 | contig 54661 bp, 42 predicted proteins | sample AraplaCol_mLB_r2_2_FD_76863 | JGI IMG/M metagenome (GOLD analysis project Ga0102594, IMG submission 76863) | Arabidopsis root microbial communities from North Carolina, USA - plate scrape MF_Col_mLB_r2 (SPADES assembly) (version 2) | ecosystem: Host-associated > Plants > Roots > Endosphere...
TGGTGGGCAAGGTCACGCCGAAGGGCGAGACCACGCTGACGCCTGAAGAGAAGCTGCTTCGCGCCATCTTCGGCGAGAAGGCTTCCGACGTGAAGGACACCTCGCTGCGCGTGGACCAGGGCTCGCAGGGCACCGTGATCGACGTGCAGGTGTTCACCCGCGAAGGCATCCAGCGCGACAAGCGCGCCCAGCAGATCATCGACGACGAACTCAAGCGCTTCCGCCTCGACCTGAACGACCAGCTTCGCATCGTCGAAGCCGACGCGTTCGACCGTATCGAGAAGCTGCTGACCGGCAAGGTCGCCAACGGCGGCCCGAACAAGCTGGCCAAGGGCACCAAGCTCGACAAGGCCTACCTGTCGTCGGTCGAGAAGTTCCACTGGTTCGACATCCGTCCGGCGGAAGACGAAGTGGCGACGCAGCTCGAGTCGATCAAGAACTCGCTGGAGCAGACGCGCCACAGCTTCGACCTCGCGTTCGAAGAGAAGCGCAAGAAGCTCACGCAGGGCGACGAGCTGCCCGCCGGCGTGCTGAAGATGGTCAAGGTCTACCTGGCCGTCAAGCGCCGCCTGCAGCCCGGCGACAAGATGGCCGGCCGCCACGGCAACAAGGGTGTGGTGTCGAAGATCGTTCCGGTCGAGGACATGCCCCACATGGCCGACGGCACGCCGTGCGACATCTGCCTGAACCCGCTGGGCGTGCCCTCGCGGATGAACGTGGGCCAGGTTCTCGAAGTGCACCTGGGCTGGGCCGGCAAGGGCGTGGGCCAGCGCATCGGCGACCTGCTGCAGCAGGAGGCCAAGGTGGCCGAGCTGCGCAAGTTCATGGAGCAGCTGTACAACGGCTCGGGCCGCAAGGAAGACATCGCCTCGCTGAGCGACACCGAGCTGCTCGAGATGGCCGGCAACCTGCAGAACGGCGCGACCTTCGCGACGCCGGTGTTCGACGGTGCCTCGGAAGAGGAAATCCGCGGCATGCTGAAGCTGGCCTATCCGGACGACATCGCCAAGGCCAAGGGCCTGACCGAGAGCCGCACGCAGGCCTACCTGTTCGACGGCCGCACCGGCGACCAGTTCGAGCGTCCCGTCACCGTCGGCTACATGCACTTCCTGAAGCTGCATCACCTGGTGGACGACAAGATGCACGCCCGCTCGACCGGCCCGTACTCGCTGGTCACGCAGCAGCCCCTGGGCGGCAAGGCGCAGTTCGGCGGCCAGCGTTTCGGGGAAATGGAAGTGTGGGCGCTCGAAGCCTACGGCGCTTCCTACGTCCTGCAGGAAATGCTGACCGTGAAGTCCGACGACGTGCAAGGCCGTACCAAGGTGTACGAGAGCATCGTCAAGGGCGAGCACTCGATCGAAGCCGGCATGCCGGAGTCGTTCAACGTGCTGGTCAAGGAAATCCGTTCGCTGGGTCTCGACATCGAGCTCGAGCGTTCCTAATTTGAAAAGGGAAAGAGTCTTATGAAATCGCTACTCGACCTGTTCAAGCAATTCACGCCCGATGAGCATTTCGATGCCATCAAGATCGGCATGGCTTCGCCCGAGAAGATCCGTTCGTGGTCCTTCGGCGAGGTGAAGAAGCCCGAGACGATCAACTACCGCACGTTCAAGCCCGAGCGCGACGGCCTCTTCTGCGCGAAGATCTTCGGCCCCATCAAGGACTACGAGTGCCTGTGCGGCAAGTACAAGCGCCTGAAGCACCGCGGCGTGATCTGCGAGAAGTGCGGCGTCGAAGTCACGCAGACCAAGGTGCGCCGCGAGCGCATGGGTCACATCGACCTGGCCGCGCCCTGCGCCCACATCTGGTTCCTCAAGTCGCTGCCGTCGCGCCTGGGCCTCGTGCTCGACATGACGCTGCGCGACATCGAGCGCGTGCTGTACTTCGAAGCCTACGTGATCACCGACCCCGGCATGACCCCGCTGAAGAAGTTCGGCATCATGTCCGAGGACGACTATGACGCGAAGCGCAAGGAATACGGTGACGAGTTCGTCGCCAAGATGGGCGCCGAAGGCATCAAGGACCTGCTCGAAGGCATCGAACTCGACAGCGAGATCGAACGCCTGCGCGGCGACCTGACCGGCTCCGAAGTCAAGGTCAAGAAGAACTCCAAGCGCCTGAAGGTGCTGGAAGCCTTCCGCAAGTCGGGCATCAAGCCCGAGTGGATGGTGCTCGACGTGCTGCCCGTGCTGCCGCCGGACCTGCGTCCGCTGGTGCCGCTGGACGGCGGCCGCTTCGCGACCTCCGACCTGAACGACCTGTACCGCCGCGTCATCAACCGCAACTCGCGCCTGCGCCGCCTGCTGGAGCTGAAGGCTCCGGAAATCATCGCGCGCAACGAGAAGCGGATGCTGCAGGAAGCCGTCGACTCGCTGCTGGACAACGGCCGCCGCGGCAAGGCCATGACGGGCGCCAACAAGCGCGCGCTGAAGTCGCTGGCCGACATGATCAAGGGCAAGAGCGGCCGCTTCCGCCAGAACCTGCTGGGCAAGCGCGTCGACTACTCGGGCCGTTCGGTCATCGTGGTGGGCCCGACGCTCAAGCTGCACCAGTGCGGCCTGCCCAAGCTGATGGCGCTGGAACTGTTCAAGCCCTTCATCTTCTCGCGCCTCGAAGCCATGGGCATCGCGACGACGATCAAGGCTGCCAAGAAGGAAGTCGAATCCGGCACGCCGGTGGTGTGGGACATCCTGGAAGAGGTGATCAAGGAGCACCCCGTCCTGCTGAACCGCGCCCCCACGCTGCACCGCCTGGGCATCCAGGCCTTCGAGCCGATCCTGATCGAAGGCAAGGCCATCCAGCTGCACCCGCTCGTCTGCGCGGCCTTCAACGCCGACTTCGACGGCGACCAGATGGCCGTCCACGTGCCCCTGTCGGTGGAAGCGCAGATGGAAGCCCGCACGCTGATGCTGGCCTCCAACAACGTGCTGTTCCCCGCTTCGGGCGAACCGTCGATCGTGCCGTCGCAGGACGTGGTGCTGGGCCTGTACTACACCACCCGCGACCGCATCAACGGCAAGGGCGAAGGCCTGGTGTTCTCGGACATCGGTGAAGTCCAGCGCGCGCTCGACGCCAACGTGGTCGAGCTCACCTCCAAGGTGGCCGTTCGCATCACCGAGTGGACCAAGAACAAGGAAACGGGCGACTTCGTGCCCTCGACCTCGCTGGTGGACACCACCGTGGGCCGTGCGCTGCTGTCCGAGATCCTGCCCAAGGGCCTGCCGTTCGCGAACATCAACAAGGCGCTGAAGAAGAAGGAGATCTCCAAGCTCATCAACGTCTCGTTCCGCAAGTGCGGCCTGAAGGAGACCGTGGTCTTCGCCGACAAGCTGCTGCAGAACGGCTTCCGCCTCGCGACCAAGGCCGGCATCTCGATCGCCATCGACGACATGCTGGTGCCGTCGGAGAAGCACGACATCATCGAATCCGCTTCCAAGGAAGTGAAGGAGATCGAGCAGCAGTACGTCTCCGGCCTGGTGACGGCTGGCGAGCGCTACAACAAGGTCGTCGACATCTGGGGCAAGGCGGGCGACGCCGTGTCCAAGGTGATGATGTCCAAGCTGTCCAAGCAGAAGGTCACGGACCGCAACGGCAAGGAAGTGGACCAGGAGTCCTTCAACTCCATCTACATGATGGCCGACTCCGGTGCCCGCGGCTCTGCCGCCCAGATCCGCCAGGTGGCCGGCATGCGGGGCTTGATGGCCAAGCCCGACGGCTCGATCATCGAGACGCCGATCACCGCGAACTTCCGCGAAGGCCTGAACGTGCTGGAGTACTTCATCTCCACCCACGGTGCCCGAAAGGGTCTGGCCGACACCGCGCTGAAGACCGCGAACTCGGGTTACCTGACGCGTCGCCTGGTCGACGTGACGCAGGACCTGGTCGTGACCGAACAGGACTGCGGCACGCACAACGGCTCCACGATGCGCGCCATCGTCGAAGGCGGTGAAGTCATCGAATCGCTGCGCGACCGAATCCTCGGCCGCAGCGCTGCCGACGACGTGCTGCACCCCGAGACGCGCGCCGTGCTGCTGCCGGCCGGCGAGATGTTCGACGAGGACAACATCGAGGAACTGGAAGCCCAGGGCGTCGACGAAGTCCGCGTGCGCACCGCGCTGACCTGCGAGACCCGCTTCGGCATCTGCGCCAAGTGCTATGGCCGCGACCTCGGCCGCGGTGGCCTGATCAACATCGGCGAAGCCGTCGGTGTGATCGCCGCCCAGTCGATCGGCGAGCCGGGCACGCAGCTGACCATGCGTACCTTCCACATCGGTGGTGCCGCGTCGCGCGCCGCCATCGCATCGAGCGTGGAAGCCAAGAGCAACGGCGTGATCGGCTTCAACGCCACGATGCGCTACGTGACCAACTCCAAGGGCGAGCTGGTGGTGATCGCACGTTCGGGCGAGATCGTCATCCATGACGAGCACGGCCGCGAGCGCGAGCGCCACAAGGTGCCCTACGGCGCCACGCTGACGGTGAAGGCCGACCAGCAGGTCAAGGCCGGCACCATCCTGGCCACCTGGGACCCGCTGACCCGACCCATCATCACCGAGTTCGCCGGCAAGACGCTGTTCGAGAACGTCGAGGAAGGCCTCACGGTCGCCAAGCAGGTGGACGAAGTCACGGGCCTGTCGACCCTGGTCGTGATCGACCCGAAGCGCCGCGGCGCCGCCAAGGTCGTGCGTCCGCAGGTGAAGCTGATCGACGCCTCGGGCCACGAGGTGAAGATCCCCGGCACCGACCACTCGGTGACCATCGGCTTCCCGATCGGCGCGCTGATCCAGGTGCGTGACGGCCAGGACGTGGGCCCCGGCGAAGTGCTGGCCCGCATCCCGGTCGAAGGCCAGAAGACCCGCGACATCACCGGCGGTCTGCCGCGTGTGGCCGAGCTCTTCGAAGCCCGTTCGCCCAAGGACAAGGGCCTGCTGGCAGAAATGACCGGCACGATCTCGTTCGGCAAGGAGACCAAGGGCAAGATCCGCCTGCAGATCACCGACCCCGAAGGCAAGGTCTGGGAAGAACTCGTGCCCAAGGAAAAGAACATCCTGGTGCACGAAGGCCAGGTGGTGAACAAGGGCGAGACCGTGGTGGACGGCCCGGCCGACCCGCAGGACATCCTGCGCCTGCTGGGCTCGGAAGAGCTGGCCCGCTACATCGTGGACGAAGTCCAGGACGTGTACCGACTGCAGGGTGTGAAGATCAACGACAAGCACATCGAGGTGATCGTTCGCCAGATGCTGCGCCGCGTCGTGGTCGAGAGCACCGGCGACTCGAGCTACATCATGGGCGAGCAGGTGGAGCGTTCGGAGATGCTCAACACCAACGACGCACTGCGCGCCGATGGCAAGATCCCCGCGACCTACACCAACCTGCTGCTGGGCATCACCAAGGCCTCGCTGTCGACCGACTCGTTCATCTCGGCCGCATCCTTCCAGGAAACGACCCGCGTTCTGACCGAGGCGGCGATCATGGGCAAGCGCGACGAGCTGCGCGGCCTGAAGGAAAACGTCATCGTCGGCCGACTGATCCCGGCCGGTACCGGCATGGCGTACCACCAGGCCCGCAAGGCCAAGGACGCGATGGACGAGGCCGAGCGCCGCGCCATTGCCGATGCCGAGGCTGCCGAACTGGGTGCCCTGGCGTCGTCCGCCGCCGATGAGCCTGTCGAGGGCACTTCGAGCACGGCTGACGCCAGCGAAGGCGCGGCAACCGAGTAAGGCCCCGGGCTTTTCAGAGAAAAAGCCCCGCCAAGCCAGGTTGCGGCCATGACCCGCCTGAGCGCCCCCCTGCCGGAGTACGGCCGGGGGGCGCTTTTCATTTTTCCAATTGCGCGCGACGTAAGGACCAACACCGCATGAAGGCACTGCCCGAATCGATCTACTGGTGGATCGGTGCCGCCCTGCTGCTGTTCTGGTTCGTCGGCGCGCACAACCGGCTGGTGCGCCTGCGCTCGGCCGCCCTCATCGCCTACACGGCGCTGGACGCGACGCTGATCAAGCAGCTCGAGTACGTGCAGTCGCGCAGCACGCGCGCGCTCGTGCTGGGCGGCACGACCCAGGGGGACGCGAAGAACGAGAGCTCGCTGCTCTCGGCCGTCGCGCAGCTGTCGGCCATGCTGGCCGTCACGCGGCTGCGCCCGCTCGACCCCACGCGCATGGCCTCGCTGGGCACGGCCCTGCACACCATGCTCAATGCCTGGGAACGCATGTATCCGGGAGAGGTGCTGCGCTTCGACACCGAAGGCACCCTGTCGATGCCGGCCTCGTTGCCGGGCGAGCTGCCCGACGCGCCGATGGTCTCGCCCTTCGTCTGGCCCGAGCCCTCGGCGGCCGCGGAAATCGCCCGCGGCCAGTTCAACCAGGCGGTGGTGGCCTACAACCGCGCGATCGGCCAGTTTCCGGCGCTGATCGTGGCGTGGGCATTCCGCTTGCGTCGGGCTGCACAGCTCGTCTGAATGAAACCCCGCCGCCCCGACCCCAGGGGGCCGGCCGTTACCATCGCCTCCAAGTTGGCTTCTTCTTCCCACCCTTCATCCTCGTCCGCCGAGCAGGTGCCGCACGAGCAGCCGCCGCTGTGGCGCCAGCTGCAGCAGTGCGCCGCCGTGCTGGCGGCCGTGCGCGCCGGCACTTCCGGCGCCGCTGCCTTCGACGCCGTCGACCCGGCCCTGCGCCCTGGCGTCATGGCACTGGGCTTCCATGTGCTGCGCTGGCTCGGCCGTGCCGAGGCGCTGCGCCGCCAGCTGGCCCGGCGCACGCCGCCGCCCGCGGCTGATGCCCTGCTGTGCAGCGCCCTGGCCCTGGCCTGGCAGCCCGAACTGGCGCCCTACGAAGCCTTCACCCTGGTCGACCAGACCGTGGAAGCGGCCAAGCGCGACAGCAGTACCCGCGCCCAGGCCAGCTTCATCAACGCCTGCCTGCGTCGCTTCCTGCGCGAGCGCGACGAGCTGGTGGCAGCGACAGAGCGCGAGCCGGTGGCCCTGTGGAACCATCCGCGCTGGTGGATCGAGCGCCTCAAGCGCGACCATCCGCGCACCTGGCAGAAAGTGCTGGAAGCCGACAATGCACACGCCCCCATGACCCTGCGCGTGAACCAGCACAGGCTTGGCGTTGGCGAGTACTTGCATGCGTTGCAGCTTGCAGGAATGCAGGGCCACGCCGTGGCCGAGAGCGGCGTCGAGCTGCAGCAGGCCCGCCCCGTGCGCCAGTTGCCGGGCTTCGATGCCGGCGATTTCTCGGTGCAGGACGCTGCGGCCCAGCTCGCCGCGCCGCTGCTGCTGGACGGATTGGCCGCCCCCGAGGGCCGCCCCCTGCGCGTGCTGGACGCCTGCGCCGCCCCCGGCGGCAAGACCGCGCACCTGCTGGAGCGCGCCGGCAGCCAGCCCATCGAAGTCACGGCCCTCGAGGTCGACGCCCAGCGCAGCCAGCGCATCGACGAGACGCTGGCCCGCCTGCAGCTGATCGCCAAGGTCGTGGTGGCCGACGCCTCCCTTCCCGAGCAGTGGTGGGACCGTGAGCCCTACGACGCCATCCTGCTCGACGCGCCCTGCACGGCCTCGGGCATCGTGCGCCGCCATCCGGACGTGCGCTGGCTGCGCCGCGAGAGCGACATCGAGCAGCTGGCGGTGCAGCAGGCCACCCTGCTGGCCGCGCTCTGGCCGCTGGTCGCTCCCGGTGGCCGTCTGCTCTATTGCACCTGCTCCGTGTTCCGGGACGAGGGCGTGCACCAGATCGATGCGTTCCTTGCACACAACACCGATGCCCGTTTGCTGCCTTCCCCGGGTCATTTGCTGCCGCAAAGCGGGCGGAATGCCCATGCACTCCCGGACAATCCCTTAGGTGCGCACGACGGTTTCTTCTACGCCCTGCTTGAAAAGCACCCCGGCTGAGGCCCGCCGCCCGGTCTGGGCGATCCGGGTGCTGATGCTGGTCCTGTTGTTGAGCCTGGCCGCATGGCTGCCCCGTGGCGCCCATGCCAACACCCCCAATACCGAGGTCACCCAGCTCAAGCTGGAGCGCGGGGACGACGGCGTCTACCTCACCGCCCAGGTCCAGTTCGCCCTGCCGCCGCTGGTGGAGGATGTGCTCGACAAGGGCATCGCCCTCTATTTCGTGGCCGAGGCCGAGATCTACCGCGAGCGCTGGTACTGGTGGGACAGCCGCGTGGCCCAGGTGGCGCGCCACATGCGCCTGGCCTACCAGCCGCTCACACGGCGCTGGCGGCTCAACGTCTCGCCCGTGCCCATCACCAACGCCGGCTTCGGCGCCTCGGTCGCCCAGAACTTCGATTCGCTCGACGACGCGCTGGACGCGGTCAAGCGCATCGGCCGCCTGCGGCTGGGCGACATCTCGGAGATCGGCGACGATCCCGTGCAATCCGTAGTGTTTCGCTTCCGGTTGGATACTTCGCAGTTGCCCCGGCCCTTTCAGATCGGTGTCGTCGGACAGTCCGACTGGAACATCGCGGTCGAGCGCAGCGTGAAGCTTCCGATGGAGAAAAGCAGGTGACTGAACCCTCGCGCGGGCGCGCCCGCGCGCCGGCGACGCCCGCCGCGCGTCGCGCCAAGGCCATGCGCTGGGCGATCGGCGTGGGCGCCGCGCTGGTCACGGCCATCGGCCTGGTGCTGATGTTCCTGCTGGCCCAGGCCACGAACAACCGCGCCCTCTACGAGCGCAACTACGCGCGCCTCTTCGGCATCAACGTCGTGGTGGCGGTGCTGCTGATGCTGGTGCTGGGCTGGGTGGCCTTCCGGCTCATCCAGCGGCTGCGGCGCGGCAAGTTCGGCAGCCGGCTGCTCATCAAGCTGGCGGCCATCTTCGCGCTGGTGGGCGTGGTGCCGGGCGGGCTGATCTACGTGGTGTCCTACCAGTTCGTCTCGCGCTCCATCGAGAGCTGGTTCGACGTGAAGGTGGAGGGCGCCCTGGACGCCGGCCTGAACCTCGGCCGGGCCACGCTCGATGCACTCACCACCGATCTTTCGAACAAGGTGCGCACCAGCAGCGCGCAACTGGAGAACGTGCCCGACACCAGCGCCGGCCTCGCGCTGGAGCGCCTGCGCGAGCAGCTGGGCGCCAGCGAGGTGGTGCTGTGGAGCGGCAACGGCCAGCAGATCGCCGGCACCGGCACCGCCCAGTTCCAGCTCAGCCCCGCGCGGCCCAGCGCGCAGCAGTTCCGGCAGGCCCGCACCGACCGCGCCGTCGCCCACATCGAGGGCCTGGACGAGACCGAGAGCACGCAGGCCGGCACCGGCCCGCCCGCAGCGAGCATCCGCGCCCTGGCCCTGGTGCGCCGGCCCGGCTTCGACCTCGGCGCCGAGGCGCGCTACCTGCAGGTGGCGGTGCCGCTGCCGCCCGCCGTGGTGGCCAATGCCCTGGCGGTGCAGGAAGCCAACCGCGAATACCAGGAGCGCGCCCTGGCCCGCGAGGGCCTGCTGCGCATGTACATCGGCACGCTGACCCTGAGCCTGTTCCTGGCAGTGTTCGGCGCCGTGCTGCTCGCGGTGCTGTTCGGCAACCAGCTGGCCCGGCCGCTGCTGGTGCTGGCCGACGGCGTGCGCCAGGTGGCCGCCGGCGACCTGCGGCCCACCGCCGTGCTGCCCGGCAACGACGAGCTGGGCGGCCTCACGCGGTCCTTCAATGCGATGACCCAGCAACTGGCCGAGGCCCGCGGCGCCGTCGAGAAGACGGTGGGCGAGCTGGACGCCGCCCGCGCCAACCTGCAGACCATCCTGGACAACCTGACCTCGGGCGTGATCGTGCTGAACCAGGACGGCGTGGTCATCTCCACCAACCCTGGCGCCACCCGCGTGCTGCGCGCGCCCCTGGCCGCCTACGAGGGCCAGAAGCTGGCGGCGGTGCCGGGCCTGGAGAGCTTCGGCCAGGCCGTGCACCAGCAGTTCGAGGACTTCGAGGTGGAGCGCGCCCAGCACGGCCTGGACCATTGGCAGCACGCCTTCGAGGTGCACCCCGGCGGCACCGGCGGCGCGCTGGAGGACACCATCAACATCGTGGCCCGCGGCGCCGAGCTGCCCGAGCAGACGCGCCTGCTGGTGTTCGACGACATCTCCGAGATCGTCTCGGCCCAGCGCGCCCAGGCCTGGGGCGAGGTGGCGCGCCGCCTGGCGCACGAGATCAAGAACCCGCTCACGCCCATCCAGCTGTCGGCCGAGCGGCTGGAGCACAAGCTCTCGGGCAAGCTGGCCACCGTCGAGCAGGCGCTGCTGGCCAAGTCGGTGAAGACCATCGTCGACCAGGTGGAGTCGATGAAGCGGCTGGTCAACGAATTCCGCGACTACGCCCGGCTGCCCTCGGCCGACCTCAAGCCGGTGGACCTGAATGCCCTGGTGGGCGACGTGCTGCACCTGTACGACCACGAGGGCGGCCACGTGGTGAAGGTCAACACCGAGCTGGACGCCCGCGGTCCGGTCATCCGGGGCGACGCCCAGCAGCTGCGGCAGGTCATCCACAACCTGCTGCAGAACGCCCAGGACGCCACCGAGGCCGCGGCCACTGCCCACCCGGAGGTGCCGCGCAACCCGGTGCTGGTGCGCACTCGCTTATCCGATTCGGGCGAGCGGGCGCGGCTCACCGTGCAGGACAGCGGCGGCGGTTTTGGTGAAAACATCCTCAAGCGGGCCTTCGAGCCCTATGTGACCACCAAGGCCAAGGGGACCGGCCTGGGTCTTGCTGTTGTAAAGAAAATAGCTGACGAACACGGGGCCCGAATCGAACTTTCCAATCGCATCCAGGATGGGACTGTGGTAGGGGCCCAAGTGTCGTTATCATTCGCCCTGGCGGCAGAACGCCCTGCCGCTGCCAATCCGCCTTCCGAAGAAAATACCGTCGCCTGAGCGCGCATCAATAAGCATTCATGGCAAACATACTCGTGGTCGACGACGAGCTGGGCATTCGCGACCTGCTCTTCGAAATCCTCAATGACGAAGGCCATAACGTCGAACTGGCTGAAAACGCCGCCGAGGCACGCGCCGCGCGCCAGCGTGCGCGGCCGGATCTCGTACTACTGGACATCTGGATGCCGGACACCGACGGCGTCACCTTGCTCAAGGAGTGGTCCACCGCCAACCTGCTGACCATGCCGGTCATCATGATGAGCGGCCACGCCACCATCGACACCGCGGTCGACGCCACCCGCATCGGTGCATTCGCTTTCCTGGAAAAGCCGATCACCATGCAGAAGCTGCTCAAGGCCGTGGAGCAGGGACTGGCCCGCGAGAGCGCCCGACGCGCCGCCGCGGCCGTGGTCCCGGCCACCAGCACGTATTCTCCGGTGGTCACCACCACGGGCGAGAGCGCCCTGGTACCTGCGCCCTCGATGTCACCGCTGCCCGACCCTGGACCGCAGTCCACCCAGAGCTTCGACCTCGACCGCCCGCTGCGCGATGCGCGCGACGGCTTCGAGAAGGCTTACTTCGAGTTCCACCTGGCCATGGAGAACGGCTCCATGACCCGCGTGGCCGAGAAGACCGGCCTGGAGCGCACCCACCTGTACAGAAAGTTGAAGCAGTTGGGGGTGGATCTTTCGAGGGGGCGCAGAAGCGCTGTATAATCGTGGGCTCCAACCGGTTCACGCAGGTTGGTGCCAAACGCAAGGCCCGGTAGCTCAGTTGGTAGAGCAGCGGATTGAAAATCCGCGTGTCGGTGGTTCGATTCCGCCCCAGGCCACCAAATTCATGGAAGCCCAAGCGATCAGTCGCTTGGGCTTTTTTCTTTCTCTCGCTGCCCCGAATTGCAGCTTGATCAGCCGCGCTTGCTGATAGCCAATCGATCACGTCGAGATTCCGTTCTCCGTTCTCGTACTTCGACACGTACGCCTGAGGCCGGTCAAGCATTTCGGCCACCTGCGTCTGAGTCAGCCGCGCCGTCTTGCGCGCAGTGACCGGCAGCTCCCGGAGCTTGCGGTAATCAGACGAAGACAGAGTACGCGGCACTCCCCCACGGTGCATCGCGATTCGGAATAACCCGAGTCGGGATCGACACTGCTCGCCACACCAACAATGAGCAACAGGGGCAATGGACGCGCTTTCTGAACAAGCCCCACGCGGCCGACGCCGTCAATCTCGCGAGCGGTCTCATCGACAAGAACCTTCAGCTTCTTGCAGGTGCGAGCCAGGGCGGCGACGAGAGAAGCACAAGGGGGAGGGGCGCCGCGCTTGTTGTGGATCTGTGGCGGGCCCTGCCGAAAGTCGCTGCAGGTCCGGAGAAGCCCGCTCCGGTGCTCCTCGCGGCCGCGGCCCTGGCCAAGGCCATCCGCGACTCGGAACTCGACGGCGATCAAGAGAAGAGCGATGTGCTGCACGGCACTTTGCAGTCGCTCTGGATTGCCGACCTGGGGCGATCAGTCGACGTCACCTGCATCACGGGCCTCGACAAGCGGCTCTTCGATTCGGCGCGTTCTGCGTTGCGTCTGTCCTGGCTTTCGAGCTGAACGCCGGGTCGAACTGACCGGGCTGCAGTCTCAGCCGGGCCCTCGCTGATCGAAACATCGCGTAACCAACCGTTCATCGCGCCAAAGGTAATTTGTATGATGATCGGGCAACTTGCCGCAGGCGCAAAGGCAGGTTGCAGATGCAGGACGTGCGCCAATCCGCCTTCGTCGCGGCGTCCGCGCTCCGGGGGCTCGTCACCAATAAAAGCAGGAGACAACAATGAGCTTTCGCACTGGCATTGCCGCCGCGGCTGCGGCATGTGTGGCTTCCTTCGCAGCCTCGGCTGCCGGTCCTACGGTGGTCAAGGGCCCAGGTGAGAACCCGGCCTGCTTCAAGCCCTGGGACGCCAACACCAAGTACTTCCAGTGGCCGGCCAAGAAGGGCCCCTACCGCATCGCGCTGGCCAACGGCTTCGTGGGCAACACCTGGCGCATCCAGATGATCAAGATGGCCAAGGCCTACGCGGCCACGCCGGAGATCAAGTCTCAGATCAAGGAATTCAAGATCGTCTCCACCGGCACCGACGTGGCGGCGCAGGTTGCGGCCATCGACAACTTCATCAACTCGGGCTACGACGCCATCGTCACCATCGCGGTCAACCCGACCGCCTTTGCGCCCGTCATCAAGCGCGCCAACGCCGCCGGCGTGGTGCTGGTGCCCTTCGACAACGTGCTCGACAGCACCGACGTGATGATGGTCAACGAGGACCAGCTCGCGATGGGCCAGCTCTCGGGCGAGTGGGTGGTGAAGAACATCCCGTCCAAGAGCGGCAAGCTGCTCGAAGTGCGCGGCGTGCCGGGCAACTCGGTGGACCGCGACCGGCACCTGGGCTTCCGCAAGGTGGTCGAGGGTGGCGGCAACAAGTTCGAAGTCGTCGAGGTGGTGGGCAACTGGGACGACGGCACCGCGCAGAAGGTGGTGGCCGACGCGCTGGCGGTGCACAAGAACTTCGACGGCATGTTCGTGCAGGGCGGCTCCACCGGCGCGGTGCGCGCGCTCATCGACGCCAAGCACAAGATGATCCCGGTGGCGGGCGAGGCAGAGAACGGCTTCCGCAAGCTGTGCGCCGAGCGCGCCAAGGACGGCCTGCTGTGCGCCTCGCTCGGCCAGTCGCCGGGCCTGGTGGCCATCTCGATGAAGGCGGCCATCACCGCGCTCGAAGGCAAGGTGATGCCGCAGATGATCTCGGTTCCCATCCCCATGGCCTCGCACCCGGACTTCAAGGCCGGCGTCAACTACTTCCCCGACCTCACGGACAACTTCTTCACCACCAACGACTTCCCGCCCTGCGGCGTGAACCTGAAGGCCACCGACATCATGTCGAAGGACGAGAAGAACAGCTGAAGCGGCGTGGTGGACGCGCAGCCTCTTCTCCAGCTGGTCGACGTCTCCAAGCGCTATGGCGGCGTGCGCGCGCTCGAGGGCGCGCAGTTCGCCTGCGCGCCGGGGCGCATCCACGCGCTGCTGGGCGAGAACGGCGCGGGCAAGTCCACGCTGATCAAGATCATGGCCGGCGTGGTGCAGCCGGACGCCGGCCGGATCCTGCTCGACGGCCAGGAGCGCCGCTTCGCGCATCCGCAGGACGCGGTGTCCGCGGGCATCGCCTGCATCTTCCAGGAGCTGTCGCTGATGCCCGAGCTCAGCGTGGCGGACAACATCTGCATCACCAACCCGCCGCGGCATTTCGGCGGGCTGCTCATCGATCGCCAGGCGCAGCGGCGCATCGCCGAGGCGGCGCTGGCGCGCGCGGGCGCCGAGGACATCCATCCGCTGGCGCCGGTCGGCAGCCTCTCGCTCTCGCGCCGGCAGATGGTGGAGATCGCCAAGGCGCTGGCACGCTCGCCCAAGATCCTGATCCTGGACGAGGCCACCTCCGCCCTCACCGCAGCCGACGTCGAGCGTGTGCAGGCGCTGCTGCGGCGGCTGCGTGGCGAGGGCATGGCCATCGTCTACATCTCGCACCGCATGAAGGAGATCGCGGCCCTGGCCGACGACTGCTCGGTGTTCCGCAACGGCCGCCACGTCGCCACCTTCCCGGCCGGCAGCCGCAGCGACGCGCAGACGGTGGAGATGATGATCGGCCGCGACATCGCCCACGCCTTTCCGCCCAAGCCTGACGCCCCCGCGTCAACGGCAGGCGACGCGCCACCCGCGCTCGACGTGCGCAGCCTGTCGTGGAACGACCGCCTGCACGACATCGACCTGCAACTGCGTCCCGGCGAGATCGTCGGCCTGGGCGGGCTCGACGGCCAGGGCCAGCGCGAGTTCTTCCTCGCCCTGTTCGGCGTGCTGCGCGGCGTGAGCGGCGAGCTGCGCCTGTCGGGCCGCCCGGTGTCGGTCAAAAGCCCGCGCCGCGCCAAGGCCAGCCGCATCGGCATCGCCCTGGTGCCCGAGGACCGCAAGACCGACGGCCTCATGCTGCCCATGTCGGTGCGCGACAACCTCAGCTTCGCTGCCATGGAGCGCCTGTCGCGCGCCGGCGTGGTGAGCCGCGCGCGCGAGTCGCAGGCGGTGGCGGAGATGGTGCGCAAGCTCTCGATCAAGGCGCCGGCGCTGGACGAGCCGGTGGGGCAGCTCTCGGGCGGCAACCAGCAGAAGGTGGTGATCGCCAAGTGGCTCATGAACGCGCCGCGCATCGTGCTGCTCAACGACCCCACGCGCGGCATCGACGTGGGCACCAAGCAGGAGATCTACTCGCTGCTGCGCCAGCTGGCGCAGGAGGGCGCGGCCGTGCTGCTCTATTCCACCGACTACGCCGAGCTCATCGGCTGCTGCGACCGCGTGGCCGTGTTCTACGACGGGCGCATCGTGCGCTGGCTGGCCGGCGAGGCGCTCACCGAGCATGCCCTGGTGTCCAGCGCCCTCAACCTCGGCGCGACCGCGACGGCAGAAACGATGGAGGAGCCCGCATGACCGGCAAGCAACGCACCGCGACCGACTGGCTGCCCGACTGGCGCTACCGCCTGCACGAGCAGCGTGGCACCTGGATGGCGGTGGCGATGTTCGTGCTGATCTTCGTGCTCTACATCGCCAAGCATCCCTCGGGCCTCACGGTGCCGGTGCTGACTACGGCGGCGAACAAGGGCGTGCTGCTGGCCGTCGTGGCCATGGCGCAGACGCTGCCGGTGCTCACCTCGGGCATCGACCTGTCGGTGGGCATGGTGTTCGTGCTGGCCAACTGCCTGGCCTCGCACCTGGTGGTGGGCTCGTCCTTGCAGGCTGCCTTCGGCGTGGTGGTGGTGCTGGCGGTGGGCGCGCTGTGCGGCTTCATCAACGGCGCGATCATCGTGTGGGGGCGGCTGCAGCCCATCATCACCACGCTGGCCACGGGCACCATCTACTTCGGCCTCGCGCTGGGCCTGCGGCCGGTGCCCGGTGGTGACGTGCATGCTGGGCTGGCCGATGCGCTCACCGGCGCGCTGCCCGGCGGCGTGCCGGCCATGGTGCTGGTGCTGGTCGTGGTCATCCTGCTCGTCTGGGTGCCGTACCGGCGGTCTGCGCTGGGGCGCGCGGCGCTGGCCATCGGCTCGGCGGAGGGCGCGGCCTACATGTCCGGCGTGGACATCGGGCGCACCAAGTTGCTGACGTACACGCTGGCCGGGCTGCTGGCGGCGATCGGTGGGCTGCTGCTTACTTTCGTGACCTACTCGGGCGAGGCCTCGTCGGCCATCGGCGGGGTCTACACACTCAACTCGATCGCCGCGGTGGTGATCGGCGGCACCTCGCTCGCGGGCGGTGCGGGCAGCGCCATCGGCTCGGTGTTCGGAGCGCTGGTGCTGCGCACCATCGGCGATCTGCTCTTCGTGTTCGACCTGGAGCCGCTGTGGCAGCCGCTGTTCCAGGGCCTGATCCTGCTGGCGGCGGTGAGCCTGGGCGCGGTGCAGTTGCTCAAGGTGAGCAACCGGCTCGAGCTCTTCAAGTGAGGAGGGCGCAGAGCATGCAGGCCCTGGTGCTTCGCCTCCGTCAATCGGGCCACCTGCCGGTGCTGGCGGCGGCGGCGTGCACGCTGGCGCTGCTGCTGGTGGGCAGCCTCTATTCCAGCAACTTCCTGTCGGCGCAGTACCTGCTGCAGCAACTGCAGATCGCATCCTTCCTGGGCATCGTGGCCACGGGCGCGATGCTGGTGATCCTTCTGGGCGGCATCGACCTGTCGGTGCCCTGGGTGGTCACCATGGGCGGCGTGATGTCCGCCGCGGCTGCAGGCTGGTGGGGCGCCACGGGCGAGATGCTGGCCATTCCCTTCGGCATTGCCTGCGGTTGCCTCATCGGCGCCATCAACGGCATCGGCGTGGCCTACCTGCGCGTGCCCTCGATGATCTTCACGCTGGGCATGAACGCGGTGGCGCAGGGGCTGATCGTGGTGCAGACCGGCGGCTTCGCGCCACAGGACCGGTCCACGCCCGCCATGCATGTGCTGGCCACGGGGCGAGCGCTGCTGGGCATTCCCAATGCGCTGCTGGTGTGGCTGGTGGTGGGGGCGTGCACGGTGTTCCTCCTGCATCGCACCACGCTGGGCCGGGCCATCTACGCGGTGGGCAACCGGGAGCGGGCGGCCTACCTGTCGGGCGTGGACACGCGCCGCGTCACCTTCCTGTGCTTCCTGATCGCGGGCGGCTGCTCGGCTGCCACCGGCGTGCTGCTGACCGGCTACGCGACCAAGGCCTACCAGGCGATGGGCGACGCCTACCTGCTGCCGGCCATCGCCGCGGTCGTGCTGGGCGGCACGCATATCCTCGGCGGGCGCGGCTCGTACCTGGGCACGGTGGTCGGCGTGCTGCTCATCACGCTGCTGCAGTCCATCCTGTCCGTGATGCAGATCCCCGAGATGGGACGTCAGGTGATCTACGGCGTGGTCATCATCGCGATGCTGCTGGTCTACGGCCGCGGGCAGCGGCTGGCACAGTAGCGCACGCAACAGCAACAACAAAGGAGATAGCCTTGGCCCTGGAACCCAGCCCGACCTTCGAGGTGCGCGACGCGCGCTTTCGCAAGCTCTTCTTCGGCAATGCGCACCTGGAGAAGCTCTACACCGGCTGCCGCTGGGCCGAGGGCCCGGTGTGGTTCGCCGCGGGGCGCTACCTGCTGTGGTCCGACATTCCCAACGACCGCATGCTGCGCTGGGACGAATGCGACGGCTCGGTGGCCGTGTTCCGCCAGCCGGCGATGAACACCAACGGGCACACGGTGGACCACGAAGGCCGGCTCGTGTCCTGCGAGCACCGCGGCCGCTGCATCTCGCGTACCGAGCACGACGGCAGCCGGCGCGTGCTGGCCTCGCACATCGACGGCAAGCGCTTCAACTCGCCCAACGACCTGGTGGTGAAGTCCGACGGCAGCATCTGGTTCACCGACCCGAGCTACGGCATCGACAGCGACTACGAGGGCGACGCCTCGCCCAACGAGATCGGCGCGCAGTGCGTCTACCGCATCGCGCCGGACCTGGGCAGCGTGCGGCGCGTGGCATCGGAAGGCTTCGTGCAGCCCAACGGCCTGGCGTTTTCGCCGGACGAGCGGGTGCTCTACGTCGCCGACACGGGCGCCACGCACGTGGAGAACGGACCTCGCCACATCCGCAAGTTCACGGTGGGCGGCGACGGCATCAGCCTGGAAGGCGGCGAGGTGTTCGCGCAATGCGAGGCGGGACTGTTCGACGGCTTCCGCATCGACGTCCACGGCAACCTGTGGGCCAGCGCCGGCGACGGCGTGCACTGCTTCGCGCCGGACGGCACGCTGCTGGGCAAGATCCGCGTGCCGGAGGTGGTGGCCAACGTGTGCTTCGGCGGGGCGAAACTCAACCGGCTGTTCATCTGCGGGACGACGTCGCTGTATTCGGTGTATCTCAACACGCGGGCGGCGGCGCGGCCTGCGCGCTGAACGTCAGAAGTCCACCAGCCGCAACCCCACGCTGAACACCGTCCGGCTGCGGTTGTAGTCCACCAGCGTATCGCCGTACCCGTGGAAGATCTGCGCGAAGAAGCGCAGGTCGCTCGTGGCCGGGTCGCCGATGGCGCGCGTGTATTCCAGGCGCTGCGAGCCCTTGCCCCAGGTGCGCCACATGAAGCCGACGGAGTTCTTCTGGTCCGGGTACCACCAGCCCGCCAGTTCCACGCGGCCGATGTAGTCGGTGATGTCGGGGTTGTCGTCGTTCTCCGGGTCCTCGCTGATGCGCTTCCAGGCCCGGACGTTGAAGACGAAGCGGTTGTCCAGTTCCACGCCGCCCATCAGATACACGCGGTTCCAGCTGCGCGAGTACGGGTCGCTCTGGCCGTTGGATTGGTGTGCGATGCCTGCCCCCGCGTAGCGCCAGCGCCAGCCGCCCGGCAGCTTCAGGTCCGTGGGGTAGACGTACATCGCCTCCGGCTCGTGGTCGGTGGTGCGGAAGGGGCGCGACAGTTCGGAGTTGAACACCTGCCAGGTCGACTGCTGCGTGTAGCCGAACCACAGCGAGTCCTTGCGCGTGGGGTCCGCGCCGGTGAGCAGGCCCTGGGCGATCTTGGTGCGCAGGGACACGTTCAGGCGCATCTCGCCCGGCTGGTAGTCCTGCGGCGTGCCGGTGTGGTTGGGCGCGGGCGATGTGGGCGTCTGCGGCGCGTCGGTCGCCATCGAGAAGCTCACGTCGATCGGCCGGTAGCCGCGCAGGCCGAAGGTGCCGCAGCTCGTGCCGTCCTCCAGCTCCCAGAAGCGCGACAGCGTGGAGTACTGGCGGTCGCGGCAGGGCGCGCCGCCGCTGGCCTCGACCACCCGGGTGGCGGGAATGCTGGCATCCACCGGCGGCAGGTTCTCGCTGGCCGACGCAGCTGTCGGCGAGGCGGGCGCCGGGGCAGGCGACGCAGGGGATGCAGGGGATGCAGGGGATGCGGGCGCGGCTGCCGTCGAGGGCTGGAACATCTGCTGGTTCGCCCAGCGGTCGAAGCAGGCCAGGCGCGCGTCCTTGTCGCCGGTGATGCGCTGGCACTGCTGCCAGCCCAGGTCCTCGGCGCCGCCTTGCGGCTGGGCGCCCGCGGGCGCGTTCATGGAGAGAAATAGCAGTGCGCAGCACGAAGCCCGGAGGCTCGGCTGCAGGGGTGTCTTGTTCATCATTTCCAGGTGCCGGAGCGGCGCAGCACGAAGTCGTGGCGGCTGTCGTCGGAGGATCGGTACCAGCTTCCCTTGAATTCCTCGCCGCAGGAGCCCGGCTGCAGGCTGCCCGACCAGCTCGCGCTGATGGACTTGCCGTCCTGCGATTCGTCCAGGGCCAACTGCCCTTCGGGGTCGATGTCGCCCGCCAGTTGCGCGGGCGGCAGGCCGGCGCGCCGCAAGGTGCCGCGCACGCCGTCGTAGTCGGGATGGCGCTCTAGCACCATCGTCGCGATGCCGCTCTGGCCGTCGATGCTCGCCTCCCAGCTGCCGTACAGCGACTGCACGGCCATGTCCTGCGCGCTTTCCGGGCAGGCCGCGGGTTTCTTCGCGGTCGAGGTGTCCTGCGCCCAGGAGGCCGCAGGCCATGCGATGAAGAGCGACGCCAGGGCGGCGGCCAGGACCGGGCGCCGAATCATGGGGCGGGCGGTGCCGCGGCGGCGGCTGCTGCATTGTCGGCGGCGCGCTTGGCGAACTCGGCGCGCAGCGCCTTGAGCTTCTCGCGCGGGTCTTCCTTCGCCGTGGTCTTGTTCAGCGCCATCTCGGCGATGAAGCGGCTGGGTTGCGCGGCCACCATCTCGCGGCCCTTCTTGCGCCGCTTGGTCCAGCTCACCGCCAGGGTGCGCTGGGCGCGGGTGATGCCCACGTACATCAGGCGGCGCTCTTCCTGCAAACGCTCCAGCGTGTTCTCGGCGACCTTCTCCTGCCGGCCCTCGTCGTCGTCGAGCTTGAAGGGCAGCAGGCCCTCGTTCACGCCCACCAGCATCACGTGCGGCCACTCCAGGCCCTTGGATGCGTGCAGGGTGGAGAGCGTCACCACGTTCTGCTCCTGCTCGCGCTCGCTGATGGTGGACAGCAGCGAGATGGTCTGCGCCACTTCCATGAGGCTCTTGCGCTCGCCGTCGGCCATGGTCGCGCCGGATGCGTCGCTGATCTGGCCGCCGCAGCGCTGCGCCATCCAGTCGCAGAACTCCATCACGTTGGTCCAGCGGCTGGCCGCGGCCTGCTCGCTGTCCTCGCCGTCGTAGAGGTGCTTCTCGTACTCGATTTCCTTGAGCCAGGTGTTGAGGAAGGCGCGCGCATCCTCGGCGCCCACCGTGTGGCGGGCGCGGTATTCGAGGTCGTTGATGTAGCGGCCGAACTCGTGCAGGCCTTCCATCGCGCGCTTGTTCATCACGCTGGGGAGCGACGAGCTGAAGAGCGACTCGAACAGGCTCAGCTTGTACTGCGTGGCGAACACGCCCAGGCTCTGCAGCGTGGTGTGGCCGATGCCGCGCTTGGGCGTGGTCACGGCGCGCAGGAAGGCCGGGTCGTCGTCGTTGTTGACCCACAGGCGAAACCACCCGCACAGGTCCTTGATCTCGGCGCGGTCGAAGAAACTCTGGCCGCCCGAGACCTTGTAGGGGATCTGCGCCTTGCGCAGCGCCTGCTCGAACACGCGCGCCTGGTGGTTGGCGCGGTAGAGAATGGCGAAGTCGCGGAATTCCTTGTGCGTGGAGTTCTCGCGCAGGCTGGTGATGCGGGCGGCCACGCGCTCGGCCTCGTGCTGCTCGTTGTCGCAGTCGACCACGCGCACCGGCTCGCCCTCGCCCAGTTCGCTGAACAGCGTCTTGGGAAAGAGCTTGGGGTTGGGGCCGATCACGTTGTTGGCCGCGTTCAGGATGGCGCTGGTGCTGCGGTAGTTCTGCTCCAGCTTCACCACCTTGAGCTCGGGGAAGTCCACCGGCAGCTTGCGCAGGTTGTCCAGCGTGGCGCCGCGCCAGCCGTAGATGGACTGGTCGTCGTCGCCCACCGCGGTGAAGCGGCCGCGCTCGCCCACCAGGGCCTTGAGCACCTCGTACTGGGTGGCGTTGGTGTCCTGGTACTCGTCCACCAGCACGTGGCCCAGCGCCGCCTGCCACTTCTTGCGCACCTCTTCATGGTCGGCCAGCAGCTTGAGCGGCATGCCGATCAGGTCGTCGAAGTCCACGCTCTGGTAGGCCACCAGGCGCTCCTCGTAGCGCGCCATGATGCGGGCGATGATGCGCTCGTTGTCGTCCGCGGCCTGCGCCTCGGCCTGCGCCGCGTTCAGGCCCATGTTCTTCCACTTGCTGATGGTCCACTGCCAGATGCGGGCGGTGGCCGCGTCGGTGGTGCCGCCGGCGTCCTTCAGGATGCGCACGATGTCGTCCTGGTCCAGGATGCTGAACTGGGGCTTGAGGCCCAGCGCCGCGCCGTCCTCGCGCATCATGCGCACGCCCAGGGCGTGGAAGGTGCAGATCACCACCTTGCGCGCGTCCTTGCCGATCAGGCCCTTGGCGCGTTCTCGCATTTCCGCCGCCGCCTTGTTCGTGAAGGTGATGGCCGCGATGCGCTCGGGCGCCAGGCCGGCCTGGATCAGCCGGGCGATCTTCATCGTGATCACGCGCGTCTTGCCCGAGCCGGCGCCTGCCAGCACGAGGCAGGGCCCGTGCATGTAATTGACAGCTTCCTGTTGCGAAAGATTGAGGCCGGACATGGAAAAGACGGGAACGCGCGAAGCGGGGGACGGGGAGCCGGCCAATCATACGGGGGGCGCGTTTCGCATCACGAAGGGCGCCGGCGGGCGACAATCCGCCTCCCGTGCTCCAGATCTTCCTCGTCACCATCCCCTTCTTCGCGCTGGTCGCCGCCGGCTACGTCGCCGCCCGCAGCCGGGTGCTGCCGCTGGAGGCCATCCCGGGGCTCAACGCCTTCGTCCTGTACTTCGCGCTGCCCTGCATGCTGTATCGCTTCGGCGCCAACACGCCGATCGCGCAACTGCTGGACGGCAGCGTGGCGCTGGTCTGGGGGCTGTGCGGGCTGGCGACGGTCGGGGCCGTGGTGGCCTTCAGCCGCAACGAGCGCATCGGCTGGAACGACGCCTCCTTCGGCGCGCTGGTCGCGGCCTTCCCCAACACCGGCTTCATGGGCGTGCCGCTGCTCACCGCGATCCTGGGCGCGCAGGTGGCCGGGCCGGTGATCATCACCATCGTCTTCGACATGGTGGTCACCTCCTCGCTGTGCATCGCGCTGTCGCGGCTGGATGCGGCCGGCTCCGGCGGCGCGGCGCAGGCCGTTCGCAAGGCCCTGGCCGGCGTGCTGCGCAACCCGATGCCGTGGGCGATCCTGCTGGGCGGCGTGGCCTCGGCGGCGACCTACACGCTGCCGGGCCCGGTGGACCGGACGGTGACCATGCTGGGCGACGCCGCATCGCCGGTGGCGCTCTTCACCATCGGCGCGGTGCTGGCACGCTCGGCCATGCTGTCGGCGCAGGCGCGCGGCAAGGCGCCGCTCGCCGACGTGCTGCCGGTGGTGCTGGTCAAGCTGGTGGCGCATCCGCTGCTGGTGTGCGCGGTGGCGCTGGGCGCGCGGGCACTCGGCCTGCCGCTGAGCCTGTCGGCCTGCGTGGCGATGGTGCTGGTGGCGGCGCTGCCCAGCGCCAGCAACGTGTCGATGCTGGCCGAGCGCTTCGGCGCGGACAACGGCCGCATCGCCCGCATCATCCTGTGGACGACAGCGGCGGCCTTCTTCAGCTTTCCGCTGGTGGTGGGGCAGGCCGAGCGCCTGCGCTAGCTAGTCGCTGATCACGCCCAGCTTGCGCGGATCGGCATCCGCCAGCAGCTCGCAGCGCGTGAAGTCGCGGCCCTGGGAGCCGTCGCAGTAGTAGGTGTTGTAGATGCGGCCGAAGAGGGTGGGGCTGGCCACGAAGAGCACGCCGTGCTCGGGCCGCCACTTTTCCCGGGGCGGCGCGTCGGTCGCGTCGACGATCTCGCCGTCCTGCGCCGGCTCGGTGAATTCGGCCAGGGTCCGGTAGGCGCCGTCGCCGCGCCAGCGCGACGCTAGGTCAGCCGCCTTGGGCCGTGTGCCCACCGGGATCAGCAGCGCGTTGACCTGCTCGCCTTCGCCGAAGCGGTGCTGCTTGCCCGCCAGGTACGCATAGGCGCAGGCCGCGTGGCACTGGCCGATGACCTCGGTGTTGACGCCGGTCTCGCGGATGGCCTGCGCATAGAGCCCGGCCACCTCGGCGGTGCCGCCCATCGAGTCGACGAAGACCACGGTCTGCACGTTGCCGCGCCGAACGCTGTCCAGGAAGACCTGCACCGCGGTGCCGTCGAGCATGCCCTCCACCAGCAGCCGGCTCCCCTCCACGGTGAGCTCGGCCGGCTGCACGGCCGCGCCGGAGGCGGCCGCAAGCAACGCCAGGCAGGATCTGCGCAGGGTTCTCATCATTCTTTTCTCCCGTCACGCCAGACAAATGCGTACCAATCCTGGCCCGAAGCTCTCAGCGCGCGGGCCGGAAGTCAACTGCAGTTGCACAATCTTGCGCCTCGTCCTACGTCCCCACCTTCGACCGGGTCTGACGTACAGCTTCCGTCTAGTTCTAAGGTATTCAAAATACCTTAGAGTGGGGACATGAACGGGAGCATTTCCATGACAACCCTCCTTCGTCTCCTGGTGTGGATCGTCTGGTGCGCCGGCCTGGGCGGGCTGTGGTGGGCGCACCTGCTGAGCGGGGGCATGGCCCTCACGGCCGTCATGCTGGGTCTGAGCCTGTTCGCCTGGCCGGTCAGCACGGCCCGCCGCCGGCGCGGCAGCCACCAGCTTCAGTACATCGAGCTCGCCAAGCAGCCGATGACCGTGCGCTGAAGCGCGCGGGTCTCCTACGCCGAACGTTCAGTTGCCGCCGTCCTTCATGCGGCGGTATTCGTTCTTCTTCATGGCCAGGTAGTCGCTGCGCTCGGTCTCGTGCAGTTGCTTGGCGTACTGCTCCGTCGCGTCAAACCACTTGGCCGTGCGCTTTTCCAGGTCGGCCTGCGACGGGTAGTCCAGGAAGGAGTCGATCGCGAGGTAGTAGCGCATGGTGTTGCGCTCCACCACGCCGCGCACGCCGCCGATGTACTGGGGGTTGCCCTCCGCGTCCTTGCCCGTGGCGGTGAAGCCCACCTTGTCGCTGCCGATGGTGGCGAGGTAGGCCTGCATGGCCAGGCGCGCCGCCGTGCCGTAGGCGTAGGAATAGCTCAGGTGGATGAATGACTTGCCCCCGTCGATCGGCGTGGCCGTGAGCACGATGCTGTAGTTGCGGGTCGACAGCGGCCCCTGGTCGGCGCTCAGGCGCGCGTCGAGGAAGTCGTCCGTGGCGGCCGCCTCGCGGAACTTGAAGCTCACCACCTGCGCCTCGTTCAGGGGCTGGTCGAACTTGCGGCCCAGCGCCACCGCGAGCACCGGGCTGCCGCCTTCGTTCTTCACCAGGCATTGCTTGGTGTTCAGGTGCAGCATCAGCACCTCGCACCAGCTGCCGGCGGTCTTGAGGCCGTCGCGCACCGCGTTGAAGGGATGGTCGACCACCGCGTAGATGTCGCCGGCCAGCTTGCCCGAGCTTTCGGTGGACACCAGCGAGATGCGCCGCTTGAAGGGGTTGTTGGCCAGCTGCGGCTGCAGCGACTGGTATTTGGCCTTGAGCGATGCCGCGGTGTCGTCGCTGCTGCCCGGCGGCGCTTCGGCGGGCGCCTGTGCCTGCGCAGCTGGCGCCAGCAGGAGGACAAACAGCATGCAGGCGCCCAGCAGGCGCAGGAAGGAGTGTCGGGCGTGCGTCATGGTGGGCGACACGATAGTCCTAACGCCCCACCAATGCCAGCGCTATCAGATGGCCTGCGGGTCGACGTCCACCAGCCAGCGGATCACGCCCTTGCCTTCGGGCGCCTGCCGCAGGCCGTGCAGGATCGGCAGCACCCCGCCCAGGAACTTCTGCAGGGTGGCGCGCGAGGGGCTCTCCACCAGCATCTGCGCCCGCTCGACGTTGGCCACGCGCTGGATCGTGAGCGGCACCGCCGGGTAGTTGCTGACCAGCTGGGCCTGGGGCAGCGACGCCGCGGCTTCGGAAGCTGCCTGCAGGAAGGCCTGCGCCGCCTCCTGCGTGCGCGCGTCTGCCCGCAGCAGCGCCTGGAAGGCGAAGGGCGGCATGCCGGCGGCGCGCCGCTCGTCCAGCTCCTGCGCGGCGAAGGCCGGGTAGTCGTGCCGGCGCAGCGCGGCGAAGAGCGGGTGCTGCGGATGGTGGGTCTGGATCCACATCTGCGCCGCGCTGCCCTGCGCCGCCACGTAGGCGGCGTCGCGGCCGGCGCGGCCCGCCGCCTGCATCAGCAGGCTGAACAGGCGTTCGGGCGCGCGGAAGTCGCTGGAAAAAAGCGCGCCGTCGGGGTTCAGGGCGGCGACCAGCGTGATGCGCCGGAAGTCGTGGCCCTTGGCGATCATCTGCGTGCCCACCAGGATGTCGACCTCGCCCGAATGCACGGCCGCCAGCTGCTCCTCCAGCGCGCCCTGCTTGCGCGTGCTGTCGGCATCGATGCGGGCGATGCGAACGGCCGAGCCGTCGGGCCGCGTCACGCCGGCGAAGAGCTCGGCCAGGTGTTCCTCCAGCCGCTCGGTGCCGCGGCCGACGGCGGCGATGTCCAGGTTGCCGCACGTGGGGCAGGCGCGCGGCACCCGCTCGGCGAAGCCGCAGTGGTGGCAGCGCAGGCTGCGGTCGATCTTGTGGAAGACGCGGTAGGCGCTGCAGTGCGGGCACTCGCTCTTCCAGCCGCAGTCGCCGCAGGCCAGCACCGGCGCATAGCCGCGACGGTTGAGGAAGACCATGCTCTGCTCGCCGCGCGCGATGCGCTGGCCGATGGCGTCCAGCAGCGCGGCCGAGAGCACCGTCTTGGGCGGCTGCAGGTTCATGTCGACCAGGCGCACGGCGGGCAGCTGGCCCTCGGCGGCGCCGTCGAGCGCGCGGATGCGCGAGGGCATCTCGAGCCGGACATAGCGGCCGCCCGCGTCGCCGTCCGCGGCCGGGCGGCTCTGGTGCCAGCTTTCCAGCGAGGGCGTGGCGGAGCCGAGCACCACCTTGGCATCCTCGCGCCGCCCGCGCCACACGGCGAGGTCGCGCGCCGAGTAGCGTGCACCTTCCTGCTGCTTGTAGCTGGGGTCGTGCTCCTCGTCGACGACGATGAGCCGCAGGCGCGGCATCGAGGCGAACACCGCCATGCGCGTGCCCAGCACGATGCGTGCCGCGCCATGGTGGGCGGCCAGCCAGCTCGCCAGGCGCTGCGGGTTGGTCATGCCGCTGTGCATGGACACCACCGCGCCGGCGCCGAAGCGCTCGGCGAAGCGGGCCTCCAGCTGGGGGGTGAGGTTGATCTCGGGGACCATCACCAGCGCCTGGGCCTCGGGGTCGCGCTGCAGCAGGGCGGCGACGGCCCGAAGGTAGACCTCGGTCTTGCCGCTGCCGGTGCTGCCGAACAAGAGGAAAGGGCCGGCCTCGGCTTCCATCCGCGCCAGGGCACTTGCCTGCTCGTCGGTGGGCGTGGGGGCGGCTGCGATGGCCGCGCCTGCGACGTCCGCGGCCCCCTGGCGCTTGAGCCGGCGGGCCAGCTGCACCGCGCTCAGGTCGCGCAACTGGGGCGGCAGGGCGGCCAGCGCCACCTCGCCCAGCGAGCGCTGGTAGTAGCGGGCGGCGAATCCCACCAGGTCGCGCCAGGCGGCGCCGAGGGGCGGCAGGGCATCCAACGTTCCGGAGACTTCGCGCAGGGCCACCGCTTCTGCCTCGGGCACCGGCGCGGCTTCCTCGGCTGACCAGACCACGCCCAGCACTTCCCGGCGGCCCAGCGGCACGCGAACGAGCGTGCCGGGCGCCAGCGGAAGCTCGCTGGCGTAGCTCAGCAGATCGCCCAGGGCGCTGTGCGCGGGGGTTTGCAGCGCAATCTCAAGGCGCCAGGTCATGGGGATGCAAGGTGAGAGCGATTCTTAAAAAGACTTGTAAGAACTTGGACTAAGCCATTGATTCGATTGCGTTTTACACACCGTCCAGAGTTTTTGTGGATAACTTTGTTGATATTGGGCCTCGACCCGGCCCCAAGCCTCGAAAAATCAAGGCCCCCGCTGGATTGCCCGCAAAAAGGGCAATGTTCAAAGCATATATAAATCAACAACTTAGCTGCGCTATCGCTTTAGGAGCAAGACTGCTTGGCGTTGCCGGAGCATTCCGCGGCGCAGCAAGATCTGTGTGTATAAGTCAGTCGGTCCTTACCTTTTCGGTCTTGACAAAGGCAAAAACGGCGTGCCCGGCTTACATCCGTTCACACAGCGTGAGTGGTCGCTATGCCCGCAAGGCGCGCGACTGGCTGTGCACTGCTTCCACCAGCGCAGCCACGTGGTCTGGCGGCGTGAACTGGCTGATCCCGTGGCCGAGATTGAAGATGTGCGTCGCGCCGGCTTTGGATGCGTCCTTGTTCGGCTTTCCGAAACTTTCAAGCACCTTTCGCACCTCGTCGGCGATCGCCTGAGGGGGCGCAAACAACACATTCGGGTCAATATTGCCCTGCAGCGCCTTTCCCTGCGGCCCTTCGCCCACGCGGCGGCGGGCTTCGCCCAGGTTCACCGTCCAGTCCAGGCCGAGCACCTCGCAGTCGAGCGCGCGCATGTCTTCCAGCCACAGCCCGCCGCCCTTGGTGAAGACGATGCGGGGCACCGGCTGGCCGTCGGCGCCGTCGCGCTTGAGCTGCGCCAGGACGCGGGCGGTGTAGGCCAGGCTGAATTGCTGGAAGGCCCCGTCGGCCAGCACGCCGCCCCAGCTGTCGAAGATCATCACCGCCTGCGCGCCGGCGTCGATCTGGGCGTTGAGGTAGGCGGCGACGGCATCGGCGTTGACCGACAGCACGCGGTGCATCAGGTCCGGGCGGCCGTAGAGCATGGACTTCACCAGGCGGTAGTCGCTGGAGCCGGCGCCCTCCACCATGTAGCAGGCCAGCGTCCAGGGGCTGCCCGAGAAGCCGATCAGGGGCACGCGCCCGTCCAGCGCCTGGCGGATCGAGCGCACCGCGTCGAAGACGTAGCGCAGCTTGTCCATGTCGGGCACCGCCAGCGCCGCCACGGCCGCTTCGTCGCGCACCGGGCTGGCGAAGCGCGGGCCCTCGCCCGCCTCGAAGGACAGGCCCAGGCCCATGGCGTCGGGCACGGTGAGGATGTCCGAGAACAGGATCGCGGCGTCCAGCGGGTAGCGCGCCAGCGGCTGGAGCGTGACCTCGGTGGCGTAGTCCACGTTGGTGGCCAGGCCCATGAAGCTGCCGGCCTTGGCCCGCGTGGCCACGTATTCGGGCAGGTAGCGGCCGGCCTGGCGCATGAGCCACAGGGGCGTGTAGTCGGTCGCCTGGCGCCAGCAGGCGCGCAGGAAGGTGTCGTTCTTCAGGGGAGCAAAGGCCATCCCGCGATTGTCGCAGGCGGGTCGGCCTCGGGCAGGGGGCCCCGGACGGACTCAGGCGGCCTTGTACTTGATCGAGCAGCCGTAGGCGCGCGTGGTCGCGGCCGAGATCGGTTTGCCGCCGAAGGCCTCGGCCAGCGCCTGGTTCACGTAGTTGGTGGCGGACTTGATGTCCTCCTGCCGCGCCGAGGCGATGCTGTCGATGCCGCCGGCATACACCAGCACCCCCTTGGGATCGATGATGAACATGTGCGGCGTGGTGCGCGCGCCGTAGGCCTGGCCGATGGCGCCGTCCGGGTCCATCAGCGTGGCGGTGGGGGCGGCCTGGCGTTCCTTGAACCAGTTGTCCAGCGCCACCGGCTGCATGAAGTCGCCCGAAGCGCGCTCGGTGGAATTGATCGACAGCCAGACCACGCCCTTGGCCGTGGCCGACTTCTGGGTGGCCGGCATGTTGCCGCTGTTGTAGTGCTTCTGCACGAAGGGGCAGCCGGGGTTGGTCCACTCCAGCACCACGTACTTGCCCGCGAAGTCCGACAGCTTGTGCTGCTGGCCCTTGGTATCGACGGCCACGAAATCGGGGGCGGGCTGGCCGACCGCCGGCGCCGCGGCGCTGGCGCTGCCCGCCAGCAGGGTGGCGCCCAGCGCCACCGCCGCCGTCATGATGGCGCGGCGCGAGGCGCGGGTGAGCGCGGCGCGGGCCTGGCGGGCGGCACGGAGGGAACGGTCGGCGGAGGTGGAAAGCTTCGACATCTTGAGATTCGACTCCAACGAATATTCAACTGCCGCGAGAGCTTAGACCGGTTTTTTGAAGTCCCTGCTACAACCAGTAAGCGTCCATGGTCAAGGCGATAGAGCCGCGAGGGCGCTGCTCAGTTCCTCCTTGCGCAGGATCTCGCTGAACACCACCGGCGCCTTGCCGGGCACGTGCAGCACGTAGACCGGCACGCCGCTTCGGCCCAGGGCGGTGATCGCCGCGGTGATGGCCTGGTCGCGCCGCGTCCAGTCGGCGCGCATCAGCGCGACGTTCCTGGACTGGAACTGCGCCAGTACCTCGGCATCCGCGAGCGTGGTCTTCTTGTTGTACTGGCAGGTGACGCACCAGGCGGCGGTGAAGTCGACGAAGACCGGGCGTCCCTGCGCGTTCAGCTCGGCCACCCGCTGGGTGGACCAGGGCTGCCAGCGGTCCTGCGCGCCGGCCACGGCCGCGGCGGCCGGCGGCGTGCCCTGGACGATGTTCGGGCCGATGCCGGCGGCCAGCACGGCCGTGCAAACCAGCAGCACCGAGGCGATCACCACGCGCGCGCGGCCGCGCAGCGTGAAGGACCACACCAGCGCCGACAGGCACACCAGCAGCGCCAGCAGGGCGCCGGCGCCGTCGATGCCGCTTTGCTGGCCCAGCACCCACACCAGCCAGGCCACCGTGGCGAACATCGGGAAGGCCAGCAGTCGTTGCAGCGTCTGCATCCAGCGCCCGGGGCGCGGCAGCAGGCGCGCCACCGCCGGGATGAAGCCCGCGAGCAGGTAGGGCAGGGCCAGGCCGAAGCCCAGGGCCGCGAACAGCAGCATGGCCTGCCCCGCCGGCAGCGTGATCGCGAAGCCCAGCGAGGCCCCCATGAAGGGCGCCGTGCAGGGCGAGGCGATGACCACCGCCAGCACGCCCGAGAGGAAGTCGTTGACCAGCGGCCGGGCGGACTGCGCGCCGCACAGCGAGGCCGGCGCCACCCGGCCGAACTCGAAGACGCCCGCCAGGTTCAGGCCGATCAGCGTGAACAGCGCCGCCAGCCCCGCCACCACGGCCGGCGACTGCAGCTGGAAGCCCCAGCCGAGTTGCGCGCCGGCTGCCCGCAGCGCCAGCATGGCGCCGGCCAGGGCCAGCAAGGAAATCATCACGCCGGCGGTGTAGGCCAGGGCGGCGCGGCGGTGGCCGCCGTGGTCGCCGCTCTGGCGCGCGAAGCCCAGCACCTTGATCGCCAGCACCGGGAACACGCAGGGCATCAGGTTGAGCAGCAGGCCGCCGAGCAGGGCGCCGAGCAGCGCCATGGCCAAGCTGCTGGCGGCGAAGGGGGTGGTCGCGGGCGCGGTGGCCGCGTTTTCTTTCAGGGCGGCCTGCAGCGCCGGGGACACCTCGGCACGCGCCGCCGGTGCCGCCGTGGCCGGCCAGTTGCCGGACACCGGGGCCTCGACGCGCCAGGCCAGGGGCTTGTCGCCGGCCTTGGGCTCGGCCAGGGCCAGCACCACCGGCATCGCATCGGGGCTCGCGCTGCGCTGCTCGGCCAGCGGGTAGGTGGCGGTCCAGGTGCCGCCTTCCCAGGCCTGCTGCCAGTCCTTGCCGGAGACCGCGGCGTTGTGGACCACCTCGCCGGTTTCCGGCAGGAACTCCAGCGGACGGCCCTGCGCCGAGGCCGGCAGGCCCTCCACGCGCAGCTTCAGCTGCTGGCCCTCGACCTGGATCTGGCCCGGCCGGGACAGCGGGGCGGGCGCGGCATCGAAGGCGGCGTCGAAGGCCGGGCGGTTCAGCGCGGTGGTGCCTTGTACCGGCAGCTTGAGCGTGAAGCTGCCCTCTTCCGGGATGCATTCCTGGCGGCACACGAGCCAGGTGGCTTTCAGGCGCACATCCACGCTCGCGCTGCCGCCGGTGAGCGAGGCCGCCGGCTTGAACTCCGGGGAGACGGTGAGCGGAACCGGCAGCAGCACCGTGTTCTCGTAGCCGTAGTTGGCCAGGGTGCCGACCGGGATCTTGTGCGGCGTCGGCCAGGCGATCTCCCCGGCCGTCACGCCGGCCGGCAGCGTCCAGCTCAGTTCGGTTGGCAGGCCGGAGTCGCCCGCGTTCTTCCAGTAGGTGTGCCACTGCGGCTGATGCTGCAGCTGCAGCCCGACCCAGACCTGGGCGCCGGGCGCGACGCCGTCCGGCGCGTAGGCCATGAGCTCGGCGCGCACCCGCGGCGTGGTGACCACCGGGGAAGCCTGGGCCGACAACTGCGCCGCGGCGGGCAGCTCGGCGGCAGCGGCCACGAGCAGGAAGGAGGCGGCCAGCGCCCGGCGGATGAAGGAAGAAGGCATGCGCTGGTTCGGAGCGTGCGGGGGCAGCGAAGTTCCGGGCGCGCCTCAGGCGGCCCAGGCGAGCACCACCCGGCGGGTCTGGGCGCTCTTCTTCTCGATCTTGCTCACCACGATGGCGCCGATCTCCCGCGTGTTGGCCACGTGGGTGCCGCCGCAGGGCTGGTAGTCGATGTGCGCCTGCCCGTCGTCACCGCCGATGCGGATGGTGCGCACCTGGCCGGTGCCGCGCGGCGGCTGCACGCTCATGCTCTTGACCAGGGCGGGGTTGGCGTCGAGTTCGGCGTCGCTGATCGCGCCCACCTGCAGCGGCAGGGCCTGGGCCACCAGCCGGGCCAGGCCGGCGCTGAGCGCTTCCTTGTCCAGCGGGTCGGTCATGTGGAAGTCCAGCCGGGCGTAGTCCGGCGTGATGGAGCAGCCGTCCACCGGCTGCGGCACCAGGTGGCACAGCAGGTGGGTGGCGGTGTGGAAGCGCATCAGCCGGTGCCGGCGCTCCCAGTCGATGCGGGCCGTGACGGTGTCGCCGGGGCGCAGGGCGGCCAGCGCCGCCTCCTGGCCGGGCGCCGGCACATGCACGATGTCGGCGGTGGGCCGGCCCTCCGCGTCCTTGGCCTTGCGGGTGTCGGTGATGGCGATGGCGGCGCCGCCCGGGGCGGCCAGCGTGCCGCTGTCGCCGGCCTGGCCGCCGCCCAGCGGGTAGAACACGGTGCGGTCCAGCACGATGCCCATGTCGTCGATACGCAGCACCTTCGCCTCGCATTCGCGCAGGTAGGCGTCGGAACGGAACAGATCCTCGGTCATGGAACGGGATGGTAGCGGGCTCTCTGTTTGGCCGCGCCGACGCGCCGAGTGGCTCCCAGCCGACAGGGGCATGGCCGGCAGGCGCTCATCATGGTCCGGCTGTCACCCCAAGGAGCCCGCCATGCCGATATCGCCCCGCCTCGCCTGCCTGTCCGTCATGGTGGTGGCCCTGGCCGCCTGCGGCGAGACCGCCAAGCTGCCCTTTTCCGCCGGCGTCGGGCCCAGCCCCCAGCTGCCGCCGCCCGATAAGACCCTGCTGCCGACGATGAAGGTGGCCACCGCCACCGGCTGGGCCGACAAGGCCGTGCCCACAGTGGCCCCCGGCCTGAAGGTCGAGGCCCTGGCGCGCCAGCTGGACCATCCGCGCTGGCTCTACGTGCTGCCCAACGGCGACGTGCTGGTCGCCGAGAGCAACCGCCCGCCCAAGCCCAAGGAGGACCAGTCCCTCTACGCCAAGGTGCGCGGCGCGGTCCAGGGCGCGGTGATGAAGCGCGCCGGCGCCCAGGTGCCCAGCGCCAACCGCATCACCCTGCTGCGCGATGCCGACGGCGACGGCGTGGCCGAGGCGCGCACCGTGTTCCTGGAAGGCCTGCACTCGCCCTTCGGCATGGTGCTGGTGGGCAAGGAACTCTTCATCGCCAACGCCGATGCGCTGGTGAAGGTGCCCTACGACGCCGGCCAGACCTCGGCCGGCGCCACGCCGGTGAAGGTGACCGACCTGCCTGCCGGCGTGAACCACCACTGGACCAAGAACGTGATCGCCAGCGCCGACGGCCGCAAGCTCTATGTCACCGTGGGCTCCAACAGCAACGTCGGCGACCGCGGGCAGGAGGCCGAGGAGGGCCGCGCCGCCATCTGGGAAGTGGACCCGAAGACCGGCAGCAAGCGCCTCTTCGCCAGCGGCCTGCGCAACCCCAACGGCATGGCCTGGGAGCCCACCACCGGCACCTTGTGGACGGTGGTGAACGAGCGCGACGAGATCGGCAGCGACCTGGTGCCCGACTACCTCACCTCGGTGCGCGACGGCGCCTTCTACGGCTGGCCCTGGAGCTACTACGGCAGCCATGTGGACGAGCGGGTGAAGCCGCAGCGGCCGGAGATGGTGGCCAAGGCAGTGGTTCCGGACTACGCGCTGGGCGCCCACGTGGCGGCGCTGGGGCTGAGCTTCTCGGATGCGCGCGGCATGCCGCCGGGCTTCGCTTCGGGCGCCTTCATCGGCCAGCACGGCTCGTGGAACCGCAAGCCCCTGTCGGGCTACAAGGTGGTGTTCGTGCCCTTCTCCGGCGGGCGGCCCTCGGGCCCGCCGGTGGACGTGCTCACCGGCTTCCTGAGCGAGGACGGCAAGGCCCAGGGCCGCCCGGTGGGCGTCACGCTGGACAAGTCGGGCGCCCTGCTGGTGGCCGACGACGTCGGCAACGCCGTCTGGCGGGTGTCGCGGGCCCGGTAGGCCGCTCAGGCGAAACACGCAGGCAGCCTGCCGGCCGGCGGCCTATAAAGCGGGCCATGCCCGCCTATCGCACCGCCCTGCTCACCGCGGCGGCCATGCTGGCCTTTGCCGCCAATTCGATCCTTTGCCGGCTCGCGCTGGCGCAGGGCAGCATCGACCCGGCCAGTTTCGGCAGCCTGCGGCTCTTGTCCGGCGCGCTGATGCTGGCGCTGGTGCTGCGGTTTCGCCCGCAGGCCGCAGCGCCCGCACGCGTCGACTGGCTGGCGGCGGCGATGCTCTTCGCCTATGTCGCCTTCTTCTCCTTCGCCTACCTGAGCCTGGCGGCGGGCACCGGGGCGCTGATCCTGTTCGGCGCGGTGCAGCTGACGATGATCGCGGCCGGCTGGCGCGCCGGCGAATCCTTCGGGGCGCTGGGCTGGCTGGGCTTCGCGCTGGCGGCGGGCGGCCTGGTGGTGCTGGTGGCGCCGGGCGTGAGTGCGCCGCCGCCCCTGGGCGCCGCATTGATGGCGGTGGCGGGCGTGGCCTGGGGCATCTATTCGCTGCGCGGGCGCGGCGTGGCCGATCCGCTGGCGGCCACGGCCGGCAACTTCCTGCGCGCCCTGCCGCTGGCGCTGCTCCTGAGCCTCGTGCTGGCGCTGCAGGCGCGCGCCGACATGGGCGGAGCGCTGCTGGCGGTCGTCTCGGGCGCCATCACCTCCGGGCTGGGCTATGTGATCTGGTACGCGGCCCTGCCCGGCCTGGGGGCGATGCGCGCGGCGACCGTCCAGCTGTCGGTGCCGCTCATCGCTGCGCTCGGTGGCGTGCTCTTCATGGCCGAGGCGCTGAGCCTGCGGCTGGTGCTGACGGGCGTGGCCATCCTGGGCGGCATCGGGCTGGTGTTGATGGGCAAGCGCCGATAAGGCGCCGCCGCACGCTACTAAGATGCAGGGATGACCCCACCGCGCCGCCGCTTCTGGGCCGAACTAGGCACCCGCGACTTCGCCGCCCTCGATCCGGCGACGACCGTGGCCGTGCTGCCCCTGGGCGCCACCGAGCAGCACGGCCCGCACCTGCCGCTGGGCGTGGACACGCTGCTGGCGGACGGCATCGTGCAGGCCGCCCTGCCGCGGCTGCCGCAGGACCTGCCGGTGCTCTTCCTGCCCACGCAGCAGGTCGGCCTGAGTCCGGAGCACGCGCGCTTCCCCGGCACGCTGACGCTGTCGGCCGAGACGCTGATGCGCATGTGGAAGGAAATCGGCGCCGGCGTCGCGCGCTCGGGCGTGCGCAAGCTGGTGCTCTTCAATGCCCACGGCGGCCATGTCGGCGCCATGGACGTGGTGGCGCGCGAGCTGCGCGAGGCGCACGACCTCATCGTCTACAGCGTGAGCTGGTTCAACCTGCCGCTGGGCGAGCTGGCGCCGGGGCGCTTCGACGTCCACGCCGGCGAGTCCGAGACGGCCATGATGCTGGCGCTGGCGCCGCAGCTGGTCGACATGGGTGCGGCCAAGGACTTCGGCTCCACCTCGCAGCAGCGCGCGCAGGCCTATCCGCTGCTGGGCAACGGCCGCAGCGCCAAGCTGGGCTGGGCCATGCAGGACTACAACCCCGAGGGGGCCGCCGGCAATGCCGCCGCCGCCACGCAGGCCCAGGGGCAGGCGCTGGTCGAGGCTGCTGCGGAGCAGCTGGCGCTGCTGTTGGCGGAAGTTTCCCGGCTGCCGCTGTCGACCTTGGCCGACGGGCCGCGCTAGACCGGCGCGAAGCCGCCGATATGATGCCCTTCGACCGGCCGCGCGGCGGCTGGCGTCATCTAGAAGGGCCGCAGCCATGAGCATTGTCTGGACCATCCTGATCGGCTTCGTCGCAGGACTCATCGCCCGCGCGATCAAGCCGGGCGACGACTCGATGGGCATCATCATGACCACCGTGGTGGGCATCCTGGGCGCGCTGGCCGCCACCTACCTCGGCCAGGCGATGGGCTGGTACATGGCGGGCGAGGGCGCGGGCTTCATCGCCTCGGTGGTGGGCGCCATCGTGCTGCTCTTCGTCTGGGGCCTCGTGGTCCGCAAGAAGAGTTGAAAGGCCCCCCATGACGGCCACCCCGGCGGACCACCCCTGCGTCGTGACCACGGCGCTGGGCACCGAGAACGAGGCCGACGCGCTGGCCTCCGCCCTGGTGGAGGCGGGCCTGGCCGCCTGCGTGCAGGTGACGCACGTGCGAAGCGTCTACCGCTGGGAGGGCGAGCTGCGGCGCGAGCCCGAGTGGGTGCTGTTCATCAAGACCCGCAGCGCCCTGTTCGCCCAGATCGAGGCGCTCATCCGCGAGCGCCACAGCTACGAACTGCCCGAGATCCTGCAGCTGCCGGTCAGCGGCGGCTCGCCCGACTACCTGCGCTGGCTGCTCGAGGCCACGAGCTCGGGCAAGCCGTCTCAGGCGTAGGTGACCCAGTCCTCCCAGGCCGGACCGTCCAGGTGCGGCAGGGTGTTGTAGGTCACCAGCATGTGGCGCTTGGGCGTGAAGGCGAATTCGGTCACCGCCGTGTTGCGGATGCGCAGGTTCAGCTCGATGGTCGTCTCGGGGCTGGTGCCCAGCACATGACCGACGGCGGTGCTGATCGGCCCGCCGCTGGACACCACCAGCACCTTCGCGCCATGGTGCCGGTCGCGCACATGGTCCAGCGCCGACGTCACGCCTGACAGGAAGTCCAGGTAGCTGGGCATGCCGGCGGGCGCGGTCCTGCCCTGCATCCAGGCGCCCAGGCCGTCGCGCAGCAGGCGGAAATGGTGGCGGTACATCTCGGGCGTGTCCGGCTTGGACAGCTTTTCAGGATGGATGGCGGCAATGACCGCCTCGCTGTCGTATTCGTTCAGGCCCGGCCACGGCAGCACATCCTCGCGCGCCAGCCCCAGTCCCTTGGCGATGCCCTCCCACGTCTGGCGGTGGCGCTTGAGCGTGCCGGTGATGACGGCGTCGAATTCCATGCCGCGCTCGCGCCAGTACTCACCCAGCCGCTCGCTCTGGCGCTGCCCGAGCGCGCTGAGCTGGTCGTAGTCATCGGCGCCGAAGGAGGCCTGCCCGTGGCGCACCAGATAGAGGGTTCCCATGCCCGGAATTCTGGCAAACGGGGTGTCCGCCATCGGTCGCTTCCGTGACCTCCGCAGATTTATTCACAGTTCGTGACAGTCTTCTCGCGTTAAAACTTTTGTTTCGCATCCGTAGATACCACATGTTTCATACGTATCTGATAGTGAGATAGTGAGAACTTAATACCTCCTTTTCACGAAGCCGCCACGAACGGCATCCCCGGCCGGCTTTTGGCCGGGGCAGGGACAGACATGAACACCTCCTATCGCAGCATCTACAACCACGCCCTGGGGACCTGGGTCGCCGTCTCCGAGCTCGCGTGCGCGCGCGGCAAGCGCGCGGGCAGCGCCGTCGGCCTGGCGGCGGCACTCACCCTGCTTGCCGCCTCGCCGGTGGGCGCGCAGAGCGTCCTCTACTGGGACGCCAACGGCGCCACTGCCGGTGCGGGCGCCGCGCCCGGCGGCAGCTGGAACACCGGCGGCACGACGTGGACCTCGGATCCGGCGGGCGCCAGCGCGCCCACGACCTGGGCCAACGGCTCGGTCGCCCATTTCGCAGCCGGCGCGACCACCGGCAACTACACGGTCACGCTCGACAGCAACGTGTCGGCAGCCGGGCTGCGCTACCTGTCGGGCAGCGCGGGCTCGGAACTGCTGCTCAACGGCACCGCCACGCTGACGCTGGCCCGGCCGACGCCCCTGGCGCCGGCGCCGGACGTGGCCGTCGCCGGCGGCACCTCGCTGCGCGTGGACGCCGCCATCGCCGGCACCGAGGGCCTGCGCAAGACGGGCGCCGGCACGCTGGTGCTGAACGGAACCAACACCTACACGGGCACGACCTCCATCGAGGCAGGCACGCTGCAGGTAGCGGCGAACGCGAACCTGGGCGATGCGAGCGCGGGCCTTGCGATGGCTGGCGGCGGCACGCTGCGCCTGGGCGCGGACAACTTCGGCACCGCCCGCAATGTCGGCCTGCAGGCGGGCGGCGGTGTGATCGACGCCGCCGGCACCCGGGGCGCCCAGTTCATCGGCACGATCAGCGGACCGGGTTCGCTCGCGCTGGTCAATTCCGCCCCGCCCATTCCCACCGAGGACCTGCGCGTCATCCTCACCGGCTTCAACACCTACGAGGGCGGAACGCGCATCGGCAACCCCGGCGGCGTGACCGATGGGCGGATGAACGCCGCCGTCCTCATCTCGCCCCAGGGCCTGGGCACCGGCCCCGTGGACATCTACTACAACAGCGAGATCAAGTTCGCGGCGGGCGCCTCCTCCCAGGGCCTGACCATCACGACGCACGAATCGAGCAACCGGCTGGGCACGAACTCCGGCGTGTTCTACGAGGGCGGCGCCACCGCGGCCAATGCGCACATCGTGAACCAGGGGCAGGGCAGCTACGTCATCTTCGAGGCCAACACCAGCGCGGGCAGCGCGCGGATCGACAGCAACGGCGGGCGCGTCCACTTCCTCGACGGCACCTCGGGCGGCACCGCGGTGATCAACAACAACGCGACTCAGACCGGCACGCCGGTCGGCGGCATCGTCGACCTGTGGAACGCCGATCTCTCGCAGGCCACGGTCAACAACAACGCCGGCATCCTGTTCATCAGCAACTCGGACGCGGGCGTGGCCATCGGCTCGCTCGGCGGCGCGGGCGCGGTGGCGCTGGGCGGCCGCCAGCTGACGGTGGGCGCGCTGAACCAGAGCAGCACCATCAGCGGTGTCATCTCGGACAGCGGCAACAGCTACATCGACGGCAACGGCACCCCCTACATCACGCCGGCGAGCGGCAGCACCGGCTCGCTGGTGAAGGAGGGCAGCGGAACGCTGACCCTGAGCGGCAAGAACGACTACGGCGGCACCACCACCGTCAATGGCGGCATCCTGCGCATCGAGGGGGATCAGTCGGCGGCGCTCGGCACGGTCACGGTCAACAGCGGCGCCACGCTCGCCAGCAGCGCCACCGGCAAGGTGGGCGGCGCGGTGAATGTGCAGTCCGGCGGCACGCTGACCGGCAACGGGACGATCCTCGGCGCGGTCTCCATCGCCGGCGGCGGCCGCCTGGCACCGGGGAACAGCCCCGGGACCCTGACCGTCGGTTCGCTGGCGCTGTCGTCGGGCTCGCAGATGGACTTCGAGCTGGGCCAGGCCGGAACCGCGGGCGGCCCGCTGAACGACCTGGTCAACGTCAGCGGCAACCTCACGCTGGCCGGCACGCTCAACGTGGCCCAGCCTTCCGGCGGCACCTTCGGCCCGGGGCTGTACCGGCTCTTCAACTACGGCGGCACCCTGGCCAACAACGGCGTCGCCTTCGGCAGCGTGCCGGGCTCGGTGGCCGACCTGTACCTGCAGACTTCGGTCGCGAAGCAGGTCAACCTGGTCAACAGCGCCGGCGTGACGCTCAACTTCTGGGATGGCGGCAACCCGGCCAGCATCAACAACGGCAAGGCCGACGGCGGCTCCGGCGTGATGCAGCTGGGAGCCGGGCAGGACCGCTGGACCGACGTGGACGGCAAGATGAACACCCCCTGGGTGAACGGCGGCTTCGCCATGTTCGTCGGCGCGCCCGGCACGGTGAGCGTGAGCAATTCGGGCGGCGCCGTGGTCCTCAGCGGTGCGCAGTTCGCGGTCGACGGCTACACGCTCGCGGGCAACGCCATCACCACCAACACCGCCAGCACCATCGTCCGCGTGGGTGACGGCACGGCGGCGGGCGCGAGCCACACGGCCACCATCAGCGCCGAGATCACCGGCAGCGGCGGCCTCACCAAGGAAGACCAGGGCACGCTGGTCCTGTCCGCCGCCAACACCTACCTCGGCGGCACCCAGCTCAACGAGGGCACGCTGCTGGTCAACAACAACCTGGCGCTGGGCAGCGGCACGCTCACGATCCAGGGCGGCACGCTGGGCAGCCAGACCAGCGCGGTGCTGGCCAACAACGTGGTGGTCGCGGGCGACTTCGCCGTCGCTGCCACGCCCAGCCTCACGCTGAACGGCGACATCGCCCTGGCCAGCAACGCGACGATCACGCAGGCCACGGCCGGCACGGTGGATTTCGGCGGCGCCATCAGCGGCACCAGCGGCCTGACGCTGGACGCCAGCGCGGCCGGCGCGCGCTATGTCTTCTCGGGCAGCAAGACCAACAGCTACACCGGTCCCACCACGGTGCAGGGCGATGCGGTGCTGGAACTGGCCCGCACCGGCGGCGCCGTGGCCGTGCCCGGCAACCTGGCCGTCGCGGGGCGTGGCGCGGTGCTGCTGCGGGGCAGCGAGCAGATCGCCGACGCTGCTGCGCTGGTGCTCACCAGCACCGGCCAGGGCGGCGTCGACGCGCTCCAGTTCGCCAGCGCCGGCCTGACCGAAACGGTGGGCGCGCTGTCGGGCACGGGCAATGTCGGCCTCGCCGGAAGCACGCTGGTGGTGGGCAGCGGCGACTTCAGCGGCCAGATCCGGGACAACGGCGCGAGCGGCGGCGGTATCGAGAAGACGGGCGCCGGCGTGCTGCGCCTGTCGGGGGCCAACAGCTACACCGGCACCACCACGGTCAGCGCCGGCACGCTGCAGGCCGGCGCGGCGCAAGCCTTCAGCGCGGCCTCGGCCCACACCGTGGCGGCGGGCGCGGTGCTGGACACCGGCGGCTTCAACCAGGCCGTCGCCTCGCTGAGCAACAGCGGCACGGTGTCGCTGCTGGGCACCGCGGCGGGTTCCTCGCTCACGGTGAACGGCGCCTACGTCGGCAACAACGGCACGCTGCGCGTGGGCGCGGCGCTCAATGCCGCCGGCCCGAGCGACCGCCTGGTGCTGGACGGCGCCGGCGCCTCGGCCAGTGGCCGCACCACTGTGCAGGTCACCAACCTGGGCGGCCTGGGCGCGCTCACCACCGGCGCCGGCATCGAGGTGGTCGCGGCGCGCAACGGCGCCACCACCACCGCGCAGACCACGCGCGACGCCTTCGTCCTGGCGGGCGGCCACGTGGACGCCGGTGCCTACGAGTACCAGCTGCAGGCCGCCGACCAGAACGGTGCTGGCGAGAGCTGGTACCTGCGATCGCATTCCAGCGTCGTCATCGACCCGACGGCCCCGCCCAAGCCCACGCCGGACGTGGTGGCGCAGGAGGCCCCGCGCTACCGTGCCGAGGTGCCGATGTTCGCGGCCCTGCCGGCCCAGTTGCGCCAGGCCGACCTGGCGATGCTCGGCAACCTGCACCGCCGCGTCGGCGACGACGACGCGCGCGTGCCCGGCGTCGAGATCGGCGAGCGCCGCGCCTGGGCGCGCCTGATCGGCGCCGACCTCGACGTACGCCAGGAAGGCACCGTCTCACAGTCCAGCAACGGCCACCTGCAGGGCCTGCAGGCGGGCACCGACCTGTTCGCCATGCCGGCGAGCAACTGGCGCGCCGGCATCTACGTCGGCCAGATGGACGGCGACGCGGACGTCAGCGGCCTGGCCCGCGACGGCTGGGGCGACGTCGGCAAGACCGACCTGCGCTCGCGCTACGTCGGTGCCTACGCCACCTACAGCGCGCCTTCGGGCTTCTATGCCGACGCGGTGCTGCAGTACGGACGCCACGACTACACGCTGCACCCGGACGGCAACCCGGCCGCGAGCGGCAAGGGTGACGGCGTGCAGGCTTCGATCGAGGTGGGCCAGTCCTTCGCGCTGGGCGGCGGCTGGTTCATCGAGCCGCAGCTGCAGCTGATCCACGAGCAGGTGAACCTGGACCCGGTCAACCTGGCCGGCACGCAGGTGAACGCCGATGCCGACAGCGGCTGGATCGGCCGCGCCGGCGTGCGCATCAAGGGCGAGATGTCCACCGGCGTCGGCAGCCTGCAGCCCTATGCGCGGGTGAACCTGTACCGCGCCTCCAGCGGCCAGGACCGCGTGAGCTTCGTGACCCCGGCAGCCGGCACCAGCATCTACAGCGCCACGGGCTACACCTCGGCCGAGGTGGCGGGCGGCTTCACGCTCACCGTGAGCCCCGTCGTGAGCCTCTACGGCGAAGTCGGGCACGTGTTCGACATCGGCGGCGACACGCGCGTGAAGTCCTCGATCGAGGGCTCGGCCGGCGTGCGCGTGCGCTGGTAGCCGGCAGGCGCGCACGAGGGCTCAGTGCCCCTCGGACTCCAGCGTGACCAGGCCGCGCGGCGTGCGCAGGGTGGCGACCAGGTCGGGCGGGCCGTCCTGCACGTCCACGCCCGCCAGGCCGATGCGTGCATAGGCCTCGCGCAGCAGGCCGGCGCGCGGATGGCAGGCGGTGAGCGACACCAGCTCGAGGGGGCCGGGCGCCATGCTGTCGGTGGGATGCACCGCGCCCCACTGGATCAGCGTGGGCAGCACGCCATACATGAGCCGCTGCCCGTCGCCGCGCACGGTGATGCGCCATTCGAGCCGGCCGGCCGGCGTGTCGCGCGAGGCCTCGATGACCTCGCCGCGGTCGATGCCCGGCGTGCCGCCTGCCAGCGCGTGCACGGCGCGCGGCGCGTCCGGGACGCGCGCCACGAAGTGCACGAGCCGCGGCCCCGAGCGCAGCAGGGTGCCGCGCAAGGCTTCGTCATCCAGGTCGAACCAGCGTCGCAGCCCCCTGGCGCGCGCCGGCGTGCGGCCGGGCTCGATGGCGATGAGCTCGAGGTAGCTGCGGGCGAATCCGTTGCCCGAGCACGGCAGCAACCGGTTGTGCGTCCCCATCAGCGGATGGCTGCCGCCCGGCCCGGGCGTCACGCCCAGGGTGGCTTCGCACCATTGCACGCATTCGTCGAGCGTGCGGCCCGCCACCACCAGGTGATCGACCTCGGATCGGGGGGCAGCGGGCTTGGACATGGCGGCGATTCTGGCAGCGCCGCCTCGCGTTCGGCTCAGGCGCCTTGCAGAACCTTGGCGAACACTGGGGCATCGACGTTGCCGCCGCTCACGGTGATGCCCACGGTCTTGCCGGCCCAGCGCCCACGCTGCTGCCAGGCGCCCGCCAGCGCCGCCGCGCCTGCCCCTTCGGCCAGGTTGTGCGTGTCGGCGTAGAGCGCGCGCATGGCCTGCGCGACCTCCTCGTCGGTCACGGCGATCACGTCCTCGGCCTCGCGGCGGATGATGGCCACCGCCTCCTCGTCGGGCGAGCGGCAGGCCATGCCGTCGGCCAGGTCCGTCTCCGCCGGCGCCTGCACCACGCGGCCGCTGCGCCACGACTCGAGGTAGGCCGGTGCATGCGCCGACACCACGCCGACCAGGCGGGTGTCGACGCCGCAATGCGCACGCGCGGCGGCCGCGGCCACGAAGCCGGAGCCCATGCCGATGGGCACGAAGACCGCCTCGGGGACCTGCCCCGCCTTCTGCAGATGCTCGAAGAACTCCACCCAGTAGGTGCTCACGCCGCGCACCAGTTCGCGCGCGAAGGAGGGGATCATGTGCAGCCCCGCGTCGGCCGCGCGCTGGCGTGCATGGTCGGCGGCGGCCTGGAAGTCCTCGCCGTGCTCGACCAGCTCCACGCCCAGGGCGCGCATGGCGGCGTTCTTTTCCACCGAGTTGCCGTGCGGCACCACGATGGTGGCGGCGAGCCCGTGGCGCGCCGCCGCCACGCCGATCGACTGCCCGTGGTTGCCGCGCGTCGCGCTGATCACGTGCCGCACCTGCGGCTGCTCGCGGCGCAGCGCCGCCATGTAGGTCAGGCCGCCGCGCATCTTGAAGGCGCCCACGGGCGTGTGGTTCTCGTGCTTGGCCCACACGCGGCAGCCCAGGCGCTGCCCGAGCAGCGGCCAGGCGTACTGCGGCGTGGGCGGCATGGCCGCGTAGACGGTGCGCTGCGCGTCGGCGATCTCTTCGGGCGTGAATCGCATGGTGCCGTTCAGAGCGTGGCGGCGCCGTCGATGCAGACGACCGACGAGCCGCCCACCCACACCTGGCCCTGCGCGTCGCGCTCGATGCTCACGCGGCCGTCGCGGCCCAGGCATTGGCCCTGGGCGGCCACGTAGCGCTCGGGCATGCGGTCGTCGGCGATCAGCCACTGGGCCAGGCTGGCGTTGAGGCTGCCGGTGACCGGGTCCTCGTCGATGCCGGTGGCGGCGGCGAAGCCGCGAACCTCCAGGTCGGCGGTGCAAGCCGGTGGCAGCGCGTGCCGGCGGCCGCCGGCGAACGCGCGGGCCTCGCGGTTGGAGCGGCCGATCAGGCCTGGCGCGTCTTCGGTCGCGGTCGGCAGGCCGGCCACGCCGACCTTCAGGCCGATGTCCTTGAGCACCCGGTGGTCGGGCGACAGGGCCAGAACGGTGTCGGCATCTTCCAGCAGCAGGCCCAGCCAGGTGGTGCCGTTGTCCAGCATCTGCGCGGCCAGCACCTGGTGGGCCTTCAGGCCCAGGGCCGACGCCACCTTGGCCAGCACCGTGGGGCTGGGCGAGCTGCGGCGCAGCGGCGGGGCCTCGAAGGCGAGGCTGCCTTCCTGCGCGGCATCGCGGCGGATGCGCACCAAGCCCGCGTTGCATTGCTGCACGATTGCGTTGCGGTTCTTCGGCACGTTGCCGGCGGCCAGCCATGCATGGCAGGTGCCCAGCGTGGGATGGCCGGCAAAGCCCAGCTCGCCGCCGGGCGTGAAGATGCGCACGCGGTAGTCGGCGCCGGCCTCGGTGGGCGGCAGCACGAAGGTGGTCTCGGACAGGTTGGTCCAGCGCGCGAAGCGCTGCATCTCCTCGTCCGTGAGGCCGCTGCCGTCCAGCACCACCGCCAGCGGGTTGCCGAAGAAGGGCGTGTCGGTGAAGACGTCGAGCTGCTTGAAGGGGCGTGAGCGGGCCATGGCCGTCATTCCAGGGTCAGGTCGAGCACGCCGAGCGCGCCCGAGCGTGTGCGCAGCTGGCCGAACCAGCGCTCCACGTTGGGCCAGGACGGCCGCGTGTATTCGGTGGGGGGCAGGCCGAACCAGCGGTGGGCCTCGCAGCCCAGCGGGATGTCGGCCATGCTGAAACGGTCGCCGAGCATGTATTCGTTGCTGGCCAGGTGCCTGTCGAGCAGGGCGAAGAGCGGCTCGGTGGCGGCCACCGACTGCGCCAGCACCTCGGCGTTGCGCTTGTCGGCCGGCGTGCGCACCAGCTGGAGGAAGCCGGGGCTGCCGGCGCGGTTCAGCGTGGTCTGCTGCCAGTCCATCCAGCGCTCGGCGTCAAAACGGGCGGGCAGCTCGTTGGGGTAGAGCGTGCCGGCTGCGTACTTGGCGCTCAGGTAGCGCACGATCACGTTCGACTCCCACAGCAGCACGCGCTGCGCGCCCTCGCCGTCCTCGATCACGGGCACCAGCGAGTTGGGGTTGAGCAGGCGGTACTCGTCGGTCTGCACCACGCCGAACTTGCCTCCGGCCTCGGTGCGCTGGAAGCTCAATCCCAGTTCCTGCGCGCACCACACGACCTTGCGGACGTTGATCGAACTGATGCGGCCCCAGATCTTCAGCATGGCGTGACTGTCCTCTTGAATGGATGGGATGGGTGGCTCACGGCGTGGCCGCCAGCAATTGTTCCGTCTTCGCGGCCATCGCGTGGGCGAGCTGCTCGCGAACGGCCTCGGCCAGCGCGGCGATGGCCTTGTCGATCTCTTCCTCGGTGGCCGTCACGAAGGACAGGCGCATGGTGCGCACGTCCCCTTCGCCGGCGTAGAAGGGCAGGCCCGGCACGAAGGCCACGCCGCGCTCCACCGCCTTGGGCAGCAGCGCCACGGTGTCCATGCCCGCGGGCATGCGCAGCCACAGGAACATGCCGCCCGCGGGGACGTTGAACTCCACGTCCAGGCCCTTCATCTCGCGGCGCAGCGCGGCCACCATGGCGTCGCGCTGGGCCTTGTAGCGGGCGCGGATGGTGGGCACGTGCCTGTCCAGGAAGCCGTCCTTCATCACCTCGCACACCATGCGCTGGTTGAAGATCGGGCTGTGCAGGTCGGCCGCCTGCTTGGCCTGCAGCAGCTTGGGGTAGATGGACTTGGGCGCCACCATGAAGCCCAGGCGCAGGCCCGGCGCCAGCACCTTGGAGAAGGAGCCCAGGTAGATGCAGCCCTCGGGGTTGCGCGCGGTGAGCGGCAGCGGGGGCGCCTCGTCGAACCACAGCTCGCCGTAGGGGTTGTCCTCGACGATGGGCAGGCCGGCCTTCTTCGCGGCCGCGATCACGGCGGTGCGGCGCGCCTCGGTCATGGTGCGGCCGGTGGGGTTCTGGAAGTTGGGCAGCAGGTAGGCGAAGCGCGCGCCCTCGGCCTTGGCCGCCAGGTCCTCGGCGACCACGCCTTCGGCATCGCTGGCCACCGACACGGCCTGCGGCTCCATCGGCGAGAAGGCCTGCAGCGCGCCCAGGTAGGTGGGCGTTTCCACCAGCACGCGGCTGCCCGGGTCGAGCAGCACCTTGGCGATCAGGTCCAGGCCCTGCTGCGAGCCGGTGGTGATCAGCACCTGGTCGGGGTTCACGTCCCAGGGCAGCATCTTCGCCACGGCCTCGCGCAGGGGCGCGTAGCCCTCGCTGGCGGCGTACTGCAGCGCGGCCTCGCCGTCCTGGTGCAGCACCGCGGCGCACGCCTCGGCGAAGGCCTTCACCGGGAAGGTCTTGGGCGAGGGCAGGCCGCCGGCCAGGCTGATGATGCCGGGGCGCTCGGTGACCTTCAGGATTTCGCGGATCACCGAGGGGTTCATCTTTTCGGCGCGTGCGGCGAGTTTCCAGTTCATGGCTTTTCCTTGGTTGTCGTGATCGGTGATTCAGAGGGGGCGATGGCGCGCGGCTGCGACAGCTTCTTGCCGGCCACCACGGTGGCCACCACCGCGCCGGCGAAGCCGATGGTGAGCATGTCGATCGATTCTCCCAGCAGCGGCACGGCCGCCAGGATCGAGAGGAAGGGTTGCAGCAGCTGCGTCTGGCTCACTCGCAGCGCGCCGCCCAGGGCCAGCCCGCGGTACCAGGCGAAGAAGCCCATCCACATCGAGAAGAGGCCCACGTAGGCGAAGCCCAGCCAGGCCGAGGTGGCGATCTCCTGCTGCGGCCACAGCCAGATCGCGCCCGGCAGGGTAAAGGGCAGCGCCAGCACGCAGACCCAGCAGATCACCCGCTCGGCGCCCAGCTCGGGCGTGACCTGCGCCCCGTAGATGTAGCCGAAGGAGGCGGCCATCACGGCCGCCACCAGCAGCACGTCGGCCCATTCGAAGAAGGCGCCGCCATGGCCGGCCTGGTGTGCGCGGATGAGCGAGAAGGCCACGACCAGCGCGCTGCCCGCCACCGCGCATAGCCAGAAGCCCAGGCGCGCCCGCTGGTGCAGCACCCAGGCCGCGACGGCGGCAGTGGCCAGCGGCAGCAGCGCGGTGACGACGGCCGCGTGGCTGGCGCTGACCACGCGCAGTGCGTAGGCCAGCAGCAGCGGATAGCCCAGGGCGTTGCCCAGCACCGCCAGCGACAGCGGCTTCCAGTGGTGGGCCTTGGGCAGCGGCGAGCGCGTGGCCAGCAGGAAGACCAGCGAGAGCACGCCCGCCAGCGCCGCGCGGCCCAGCGTCACGAACCATGGCGAGAGCTGCGGCGCGGCCTGCGTGCCGGTGGCCAGGCGCGTCATCGGCAGGGTGAGCGCGAAGATCGCCACGCCCAGCACGCCCAGCCACATGCCCAGCGTCTCGTCGCGCAGCCCGGGGCCTCGGCGCGTCGTGAGGGTGTTGCCGTTCATACCTTCGCCATCCAGTAGGCGGTGAGCACCAGCACCAGCGCCATCACGCGGTTGAACCACAGCAGGCGCCGGCCCTGGGCCAGCCAGTTGCGCAGCAGCGCGCCGGCCAGGGCGTAGGTGAAGTTGCTGGTGAAGGCATAGACCAGCATCACCGGCGCCACGATGATGAAGCGGTGCAGCGCGTCGGCCTGCCCGGCGATCCAGCCGGCCACGATGGTCAGGGCCAGCAGCCACGCCTTGATGTTGAGGAACTGCAGCGCCACGCCCTGCCAGAAGCCCACGCGCAGCGGTGCATCCTTGGCCGAGGCCATCGACCCGCTGCCCGCCAGCTTCCAGGCCAGGAAGAGCAGGTAGCCGATGCCCACCGCCTGCACCGCCATGCGCAGCGCCGGCGCCGCCATCACCAGCGCGCCGACGCCGGCGGCGCACAGCGCCAGCAGCAGCGTCCAGCCCACCGGCACCGCGAAGATGAAGCGCATGGCCCGCGGCAGGCCGCCGTTCGCGGCCAGCGTGGTCGACAAGGTGGTGTTGGGTCCGGGCGAGAAGCTCATCGCCGTGGCCAGCACCAGCAGCGCGGTGAATTCTTGCCAGTTCATTGGGCACACTTTAAACTTGGCGACCATTACAGTGCCAGTACAGATGATCGAACAACGTCCCGAACTGTATCGGTTCTCCGCCAGACACAGATGCTGACCCGTACCTCCGGCCTCTCGCTGACCGACCAGCTCTCCGCCCGCTTCGCCGAGCGCATCCGCACGCGGCTGCTGCCGCCCGGCGCGCGCCTGCCCTCCGTGCGCGAGTGTGCGCGCCAGCAGGGCGTGAGCCCGCACACCGTGGTCGCCGCGTACGACCAGCTTCTGGCCCAGGGCCTGGTGGAGGCGCGCCGCCAGCGCGGCTTCTTCGTGCGCGACGTGGCGCCGGCGCAGGCGTCGGCGCCCGCTGCCGCCCCGCGCGCCGCCGGTACGCCCGCGGCACCGGTGGCGGCCGATGCCAGCTCGCTCATCCGCGGCATGTTCCATCGCCAGAGCGACAAGCCGCAGCCGGGCATGGGCGTGTTCCCGCCTGACTGGATGGAGTCGACCTTCATGCCCGCGGCGGTGCGCCGCGTCACCAGCGGCCCGATGCTGCAGGAGCTGTCGCTGCAGTACGGCGACCCGGCCGGCGACCTGGCGCTGCGCCAGAGCCTGGCGCAGAAGCTCATGGGCATCAACGTGCCGGCCGCGCCGGACCGGATCCTCACCACCGTAGGCGCCACGCACGCGCTGGACATCGTCAGCCGCACGCTGCTGCGCCCGGGCGATCCGGTGATGGTGGAAGAGCCCGGCTGGGCGATCGAGTTCGCCCGCCTGGAATCGCTGGGCATGCGCATCCTGCCGGTGCCGCGCCGCGCCGACGGGCCCGACCTGGACGTGATGGCCCGCTACTGCGAGGCCGGCGAAGGCCACCGCCCCAAGCTGTTCGTGAGCGTGAGCGTGCTGCACAACCCGACCGGCTACAGCCTCACGCCCGGCAGCGCGCACCGCGTGCTGCAGCTGGCCAGCCAGCACGACTTCCACATCGTCGAGGACGACACCTACAGCCACCTGGCGCCCGACCATGCGACGCGCCTGTGCGCGCTCGACGGGCTGCAGCGCACCATCTACGTCAGCGGCTTCGCCAAGATCCTGGCGCCCAACTGGCGCATCGGATTCCTGGCGGCGCCGCAGCAGCTGTTCGGGCGCCTGCTGGAAACCAAGCTGATGGCCACGCTCACCACGCCTGCCCTGTTCGAGCGGGCGCTGGCCTGGTGCATCGACCAGGGGCAGCTGCGCCGGCACTGCGAGCGCATCCGCGTCCGGCTGGATGCGGCGCGTGCCCGCACCGTCAAGCTGGCGCTGGCGGCCGGCTGCAGCTTCGCGGCCGAGCCTGCGGGCCTGTTCGGCTGGGTCGAGACGGGCGTCGATACCGACGCGCTGACCCAACGCATGCTGGATGAGGGTTTCCTGATCGCCCCCGGTTCGCTCTTCCACGCCCGCCGGCCGCCCAGCACGCTGATGCGCGTGAACTTCGCCACCGGGCAGGACGCGGCCTTCTGGAAGGCCTTCGCCCGCGTGCGCGACGAGTTGCGCTAGCTAGAGCAGGCGGTCGGGCGCGAGCGGCCCGATGATGCGCACCATCATCCGCTGCTTGAACGTGGTCTGCGGCTCGGTGGTGCTGTCCTTCAGGCCGCTGTCCTGCGGGGCGCGCCAGACCAGCTTGCCGTCCACCTTCTCGACCCGCCAGGAGCCGGTGCGAAAGCTGTCCTCGATGCGCTGGTTGGCCTGGCGGGACAGCTCCTCGCTGCGGATCAGCAGCGCGATCTCGGTGTTCTGCAGCTGTGAGCGCAGGTCCAGGTTCATGGAGCCGATGACGATCAGGCGCCCGTCGATGGTGAGCAGCTTGGAGTGCAGCATGGAGCGCGACGAGCCGCCGACCGCCGAGCTGCCGGTGCTTCCGAACGGGCCGGAGGAGGCCCCGCTGCCGGAAGAGCCGGACACCGTGCTGCCGCTACCGCTGCCCGGCTTGCCCATGCTGGCGGCCGCCTCGGGGTCGCTGCGCATCTCGTGGAGCTCGACGCCCATGGCCAGCAGCTCCTCGCGGTGCCGCGCATAGCCTGCATGGGCGGCGACCGCGTCGTTGGAGGCCAGCGAGTTGGTCAGCACCCGCACCTTGACGCCCCGGGCACGGGCCGCTGCCAGGGAGCGCTTCATGTCGTCGCCGGGAACGAAGTAGGGCGAGACGATGTTGAGCTCAGTGCGGGCGTGGTCGAACAGGCTCAGGAGGCCATCGACCACGCTTTCCTCTTCCCTGGCCGCCGCCTTGAGCGGGCCCGCGGCCTGGCCGCCCCCGCGCACCGTGAGTCCGGGCTGCGCCACGCCGGACCCGCCGCCGTTGCCGTTGCCGGCGGGAATCTTGCCGGGCTTGTCCACCAGCACCACGGCCGGGGCCCAGACGAAGCGCGCCTTGCGCAGATCCATCGGGGAGTCGTCCGGCGGGGCGGGCTTGTCCTTGCCCGCCTTTTCTTCCTCCTCGCGGGCGTGCTTCGCGTCGGCGCGGATCTTGTCGATCTCCTCGCGCGAGACCAGCGACTGCACCGGGTAGGCGAGCTCGTTGTTCCAGTAGTCGTCGAAGCTGCGCGACAGGTCCTTCACGATGGGGCCCGCGGCCAGTACGTCGACATCGACGAAGTTGGCGTCGGTGCCGGCGCCGAAGTAGGCGTCGCCCAGGTTGCGTCCGCCGGTCACGCCCATCGCGTTGTCGGCGAGGAAGAGCTTGTTGTGCATGCGCTGCTGCAGCTGGCTTGCATCGTCCACCGCGTTGAGCATGCGGGCGGCGAAGGAGCTGCGCGAGCCCGCGAGCGGGTTGAACATGCGCATCTCGATGTTCGGCTCGAAGGCCAGGCGCATCACGGCCGCATTGCGGCCGGTGCTGTGGAAGTCGTCCAGGAGGATCCGCACCTTCACGCCGCGCCCCGCCGCCTCGTGGACGGCGCGCAGCAGCTTGCCCGAGCTGGCGTCCGCATGGATGGCGTAGTACTGCAGATCCAGGGTCTTCTGCGCACCGCGCACCAGCGCCAGACGCGCGGCATAGGCTTCCTGCGCACCGGCCAGCAGCAGGTAACCCGAGACCTCGGGCGCCCCGGCGCCGCGGCGCATGGACTGGGTGAGCGCGCCCAGCTCGGTGCTCTCGGGCGTCGCCAAGGCCTTGGAGACGGGCCGATCCACCTGCGCCGGCAGTTCGGCGCAGCCGCCCACGAAGAGGAAGAAGGCGGTGGCCACGGCCAGCCAGCGACGGCGGCGACGCGGGGGCTGTGCGGGCGCCAGGGGAAGCGCGGGCTGGGCGGTCAGAGTGGTCATCGTCTCTCGGGGTGGTTGCAAATTCTTCGCTGGGGGCGCCCTAGCGGGCAGCGCTTCCCAGTTCCTCCCAGCGCTCCAGGGCGGTCATCAGCTCGTCGTCGATGCGGGCATGGCGCTCGCCCAGCTCGGCCGCGCGCGCCGCCTCGTTCATATAGATGGCGCCGCCGTCCTGGGCCAGGGTCTCGCTGATCTGCTTCTGTTCTTCTTCCAGCTGTGCGATGAGGCCGGGCAGTGCCTCGAGCTCGCGCTGCTCCTTGTAGCTCAGCTTGCGCCGCGCGCCGGCTGCCTGGGGGGCGGGCGCCGGCGCCGGTGCGCTGGCGGACGGCTTGGGCGCGGGCGTGCGCTGGGCCGCGAACTCGCGCGAGCGCTGCGATTGCGTGAGCCAGTCCTGCACCCCTCCCTCGTACTCGCACCAGCGGCCCTCACCCTCGAAGGCGATGGTGCTGGTGACCACGTTGTCCAGGAAGGTGCGGTCATGGCTCACCAGGAAGACGGTTCCGTCGTAGTTCTGCAGCAGGTCTTCCAGCAGCTCCAGCGTGTCGATGTCCAGATCGTTGGTCGGCTCATCGAGCACCAGCACGTTGGCCGGCCGCGCGAACAGGCGCGCCAGCAGCAGGCGGTTGCGCTCGCCGCCGCTGAGCGAGCGCACCGGCGAGGCGGCGCGCGCGGGCGAAAAGAGGAAGTCCGAGAGGTAGCTCTTCACATGCTTGCGCTGCTTGCCGATCTCGATCCATTCGCTGCCGGGGCTGATGAAGTCCTCCAGCGTGGCGTCCAGGTTGAGGGCGTCGCGCATCTGGTCGAAATAGGCCACCTGCAGGTTGGCGCCGCGGCGCACCTTGCCGGTGTCGGGCTCCAGTTCGCCCAGGATCAGCTTGAGAAGCGTGGTCTTGCCGGCGCCGTTGGGGCCGATCAGGCCCACCTTGTCACCGCGCAGGATGGTGGCGCTGAATTGCCGCACGACCACCTTCTCGCCGAAGGCCTTGGTGGCGTCGGTCAGCTCCGCCACGATCTTGCCGCTGGGCAGGCCCGACGCGACGTCCATGTTGACGCTGCCCAGGGCCTCGCGGCGGCTGGCGCGGCGCTGGCGCAGGGCTTCCAGGCGGACGATGCGGCTCTGGCTGCGGGTGCGGCGGGCCTCCACGCCCTTGCGGATCCACACTTCTTCCTGGGCCAGCAGCTTGTCGGCCTTGGCGTTGATCACCAGTTCCTGCGCGATCTGCTCTTCCTTCTGCACCTGGTACTGGGCGAAGTTGCCAGGGTAGGAGCGAAGCTGCCCGCGATCGAGCTCCACGATGCGGGTGGCCACTCGGTCGAGGAAGGCGCGGTCGTGGGTGATGGTGACCACGCTGCCCTTGAAGTCGATCAGCAACTGCTCCAGCCACTCGATGGAATCCAGGTCCAGGTGGTTGGTGGGTTCGTCCAGGAGCAGCACGTCGGGCGCGGTCACCAGTGCCTGGGCGAGCGCCACGCGCTTCTTCGTCCCGCCCGAGAGGGAGCCCACCACGGCATCGGCATGCAGGTGGAGCCGGTCCAGCGCTTCCTCGACGCGCTGCTCCCAGTTCCAGGCATCGAAGGCCTCGATTTCGGCCTGCAGGGCGTCGAGGTCGGCGCCTTCCGGGGCGTTCAGGTATTTGTCGCGCGAGGCGATCACATGGGCAAGGCCCTCGCTGACGGCGGTGAAGACGGAGGCTTCGGGGCTGAGTCGGGGCTCTTGGGCCACATAGGCGACGCGCAGGCCCTGTTGCAACTGCAGGGTGCCGTCATCCGGCGTCTCCAGTCCCCCCAATATCTTTAGAAGGGAAGACTTGCCGGCACCATTGCGGCCGATCAGGCCCACGCGCTCGTTCGCCTGCAGGGAGAACTCTGCATGATCGAGCAGCGCCACGTGGCCGAAGGCCAGTTGGGCCTCTAGAAGAGTGAGTAAAGCCATGGCCGGGATTATCGGGAGCCGTGTCCTTCCCCCTGGAGGAGAGGCCGTCCCGGTCCCTTGTCGGCGGCAGCCGCAAAAAAATTTTCATAGGTACTTTCCCGCGGCCCAAAACCTGGCATAGAATCATGGGCTCGGCAGTACACGGCAACGTGAACTGATTGCAGCGGAGGGAGTCGGCAAATGCAGATTTCCTCTTCGTCAAATAGGCGGATGCAACGAACCGAAAAAAATTGCCTTGAGTTGCCAATCACGAAAATTTCGTGTCATAATTCAAGGCTCAGCTCAAAACGAGCTGCCCGACGCAAGCGAATGAGTTTGCGAGGGGTGCGAGCGGCGAAGGCCGCGGGTGCTTCGAGGGTGGTGAGGGATGGGCAAGCAGGTCGAAAGACCCGAAAGTTTGACAGGGTATTAAATACTGTGTCATAATCGAAGGCTCCGCTGATCGCAGCGAGCGACGCAAAAGACGATGAGTCTTGAGCGTTAACGGGATCGTTAAAAACATACAGCCGATAAGCGTGGGCGTTTGATGGCGAATTGCCAAGTTCTTCGGAACTGAAAGCTGCAAGGCTTTCTAAAAACGCTCATGAGAATAGAAGTGAAGTTCACTTCAATTCCGTTTTTATGAGTTTGTCGAAAGACATTAAATTCAAGATCGAACTATAGAGTTTGATCCTGGCTCAGATTGAACGCTGGCGGCATGCCTTACACATGCAAGTCGAACGGCAGCACGGGAGCAATCCTGGTGGCGAGTGGCGAACGGGTGAGTAATACATCGGAACGTGCCCAATCGTGGGGGATAACGCAGCGAAAGCTGTGCTAATACCGCATACGATCTACGGATGAAAGCAGGGGACCGCAAGGCCTTGCGCGAATGGAGCGGCCGATGGCAGATTAGGTAGTTGGTGGGGTAAAGGCTCACCAAGCCAACGATCTGTAGCTGGTCTGAGAGGACGACCAGCCACACTGGGACTGAGACACGGCCCAGACTCCTACGGGAGGCAGCAGTGGGGAATTTTGGACAATGGGCGCAAGCCTGATCCAGCCATGCCGCGTG
>Ga0102594_1000316_pt1 | contig 53928 bp, 41 predicted proteins | sample AraplaCol_mLB_r2_2_FD_76863 | JGI IMG/M metagenome (GOLD analysis project Ga0102594, IMG submission 76863) | Arabidopsis root microbial communities from North Carolina, USA - plate scrape MF_Col_mLB_r2 (SPADES assembly) (version 2) | ecosystem: Host-associated > Plants > Roots > Endosphere...
CGACCGTTTCGGTGCCGACCTCGACGACACCACGCGCGAGCTGCTGGTGCAGTCCGCGCCGTTGCACGACATCGGCAAGATCGGGATCCCGGACCACATCCTGCGCAAACCCGGACGCCTGACAGCGGAAGAGTACGAAGTGATGAAGACGCACCCGAGGCTGGGGCGCGATGCGCTGCAACGCGCGGAAGATGCGCTGGGCGTGGAAGTTCCATTTCTGCGCCTGGCGAAGGAACTGGCGTATTGCCATCACGAGCGCTGGAACGGAAGCGGTTATCCCGAAGGGCGGCGAGGCGATGCGATCCCGGTATCGGCGCGGCTGATGGCGGTGGCCGACGTCTACGACGCGTTGACCAGCCGTCGCGCGTACAAGGACGGCATGCCGCACGCGCAGGCGGCCGCGTTCATCGTCGAGCGACGCGCGATCGATTTCGATCCCGATGTCGCCGACGCATTCATGGGTTTGCAGGACGAGTTCCAGGCCATCGCGCGGGAATTCGATACGGACGACGCGGCGGCCAGCCCTTCGCCCGTGCATCACTAGGCATCGTCGAGCGGAGGCGCGGCCATGCACGGATTGCTCGAACGGCTCGAACGCCTGCCGCTGGCGCGGCGGCTGCAGCTCGGGTTCGGTGGAATGTTGCTGCTGGTCATGCTGATGGGCGGTTACGCGCTGACGATGAACCGGCAGCAGATGGACCGCATCAGCCGGCTGTACGACATGGACCTGGTCGGGCTGCTGCACGTCGAATCCGCGCGCGCCGCATTGGCGGACATGCGCCAATACCTGCGGCAGGCGGTGATGGTGGCAACGCCTTCGCAGCGAAGCGAGGCGCTGCGCCAGTTCGCCGAAGCCGAGTCGCGCGTGCGCAGGGAGATGGAAGCGGCGCGCCCACTGATCTATCGCTCGTCGGTGCGATCCCGACTGCGCGAGTACGACACGGCCTTCGCCGACTACCGCAGCCAGGCCATCGAGATCGTCGCGGACCTTCGCGATTCCACGATGGAAAATGCGGCGGCGCTTGCGGCCGAACGCCTGTCCTCGCCCGGCTTCCAGCACAGCGCGGAGCGCGCGCGTGAGGCGCTGGAAGCCATTTCCGATGCCAAGCGCGTCGGCGCCGACCGTGAAGTCGCGTTGGCCGATGCGCGCTATCGCAACGGAATGCGCGCCACGCTCGCGCTGTTGATCGCCGGGTTGTTCGCGGGCGTGCTGTTCGGTGCGCTCATCAGCCGTTCGATACGGCGGCCCGCCGAAGGCCTGCGCCGCGCACTGGATGCGCTCACGCGGGGCGACCTCGACGCCACCGTTCCCTACACTGCTTACGCGAACGAAACCGGATTCCTCGCCCGCGCCATCGAAGGCATGCAGGCGCAGGCGCGACAGGTGGTCGGCCAGCGATGGGTCAAGACGCAGCTGGCGGCCATCAGCAGCGAACTCCAGTCGGCCGGTGACCTGCAGGAGCTGCTGCAGCGGTTCTTCGCGCAGCTCGCGCCGCTGCTCGGCATCGGACGGGGCGCGTTCTACGCGAACCACGCGGACCAGCATCTGCAGCGCGGCGGTACTTACGCGGGCGATGGTGCCCCGGACGTCATCGCGTTCGGACAGGGGCTGGTCGGCCAATGCGCGCTGGACCGCAAGCCGATGCGGCTGGCGCCCGCGCCGGAGTCGTACCGGCCCATCGAATCCGCGCTGGGATCGAGCCTGCCCGCGCAGGTGCAGGTCCTTCCGCTGGTACGGCGCAAACGGCTGCTGGGCGTGCTCGAACTGGCGTTCCTCGCCGAGCCCGACGCACCACAACGCGAACTGCTGGGCGAAGTGATGCCCGTGCTCGCGATGAACCTGGACATCCTCAAGCGTTCGCTGCGCACGCGGCAACTGCTGGAAGAAAGCCAGCGTCAGCAGGCGCTGCTGGCCGAACAGGCCGCGAGCCTGACCGCGCAGACGCGCGAGCTGGAAGCGCAGCACGAGACGATCCGCGCGGCGAAGGCGTGGTATCGCGGCATCATCGAGTCCGCACCCGATGGGATGATGATCGTCGATCAGCATGGCCGGATCCTGTCGTGCAACCCGAAGCTGGAAACCATTTTCGGTTACGAGCACGACGAGCTCACCGGAATGTCCGTCGAGCAGCTGATCCCGGCGCGCTGGTCCGGCCATCATGCCGGCCTGCGCAGGACGTTCTTCAGTCAGGGCATCGGCCGCCAGATGGGCGGCACCAATGCCGACCTGCGTGGAATGCGCAAGGATGGCAGCGAGCTGTCGGTGGAGATCGGCCTGTCGTTCCTGCCCGAACTGGAAGGGCGCGGCGCCTGCGTGTGCGCTTCGGTGCGCGACGTCAGCCAGCGGCGCGCGATCGAGCTGGCGTTGCAGCGCAGCGAGGAGCGGCTGAGCTACATCCTCGACCACAGCCCCGTGAGCGCCGGCGTTGCGACGGCCAAGGAGGTTCGCTTCGCGAACCCGGCCTTCGTGGAACGCTTCGGATTGCAGGTCGGCGACGATCCGCAACGCATCTACGTCAATCCCGAAGATCGCACGCGAATCCGCCAGCACCTGGTGCAGCACACGATCCTGTCGGGCATCGAGGTGAAGCTCTACGACCGCGACCGTCGCGAGCGCGACGTGGTGGCGACCTACCTGCCGGTCGACTACGACGGCGAACCCGGCCTGCTGGCGTGGTTCATCGACGTGACCGAGCAGAAGGCCGCGCAGGCGGCGATCCTGCACGCGAAGGACCTGGCCGACGAGGCGACGCGCGCTAAGAGCCAGTTCCTCGCGAACATGAGCCACGAGATCCGCACGCCGATGAACGCCATCATCGGCATGAGCTATCTCGCGCTGCAACTGGAACTGGATGCGCGACAGCGCGGGTACGTCGAGAAGATCCATCGCGCGGCGAACAACCTGATGGGCATCATCAACGACATCCTGGATTTCTCGAAGATCGAAGCCGGGCAGATGAGCGTGGAGCAGGTCGAGTTCGATCCGGGCGAGGTGTTCGACCACGTCAGCAGCGTGGTGGGATTGAACGCGGAGCAGAAGGGGCTCGAACTCGTCTACCGCCTGCCGCCGGACCTGCCACGCACCCTGCGGGGCGACCCGCTGCGGTTGGGGCAGGTGCTGTTGAACCTGGTCAACAACGCCATCAAGTTCAGTACGCAGGGCGCGGTCGTGGTGACGGTCGATCCGGTCGAACCGGTGTCGCCCGGCGACAAGGTGGACCTGCACATCCACGTGCAGGATCAGGGCGTCGGCATGACCGGCGAGCAGCAGGCGCGCCTGTTCCAGTCGTTCTCGCAGGGCGATGCATCGACGACGCGCCGCTTCGGCGGCACCGGCCTTGGGCTGGCGATCTCGCGGCGGCTGGCGGAGCTCATGGGCGGCACGATCCGCGCGGAAAGCGTCCCGGGCGAGGGTTCGACCTTCCATGTACACGTGCGCGCCGATGTCGTGCGCCACGCGCTGTCGCATCCGGAGGATGCGCGACTGCCCGGCATGCGGATGCTCGTAGTGGGCGGACGCGAAGCCTCGCGCGATGCGCTGCTAGCGATGGGGGAGGGGATGGGTCTCCAATGCACCGCGGTGCGCACGACGGATGCGGCCTTGCGCGCGCTTGAGGGAAGCGACGCCGCGCGCATCGTCATGCTCGACTGGGCATTGGCCGGCACGGAGGGAATGGACGCCCTGCGCCGCGTTGCCGACGCCGCGACCGATGGCGTGATCATCGCCGTGGCATTCGATGCGGAGGAAGCGGACGAGGCGGCGCGCAGTGCCGGCGTGTCCCTCGACCGCACGCTCGCCCGGCCGGTGACGCCTTGGGCGCTACGGGAGGCGATCACGGGCGCATTGGACTGCGAGCCCGTCCGCGAGCCGCACGGCCGATCCGTCGCCGGGCGCACGCTGGTGACCTCGCTCGTCGGAAGCCGCGTGCTGCTGGTCGAGGACAACGAACTCAATCGCGAACTCGCGCAGGACCTGTTGCGGCGGGCCGGGCTGGAAGTGGTGTGGGCCGCCAACGGTCGCGAGGCCGTGGACGTCCTGGAAGAGGATCCGTTCTTCGATGGCGTGCTGATGGACTGCCAGATGCCCGTGATGGACGGTTACGAGGCGACCCGCGTCATCCGTGACCAACTGGGCCTGAAGGAGATTCCGATCATCGCGATGACGGCCAGCGCGATGTCCGCGGACCGGGACGACGCCATTGCCGCCGGCATGAACGATCACATCGCCAAGCCCATCGATGTGCAGGCCATGCTCGCCACGATGGCGCACTGGATGGAACCGTGCGATCGCAACGGGCCGGCGATTTCCGTCGAGGTGCCTGGCATTCCCGCACCGTTGACGATCGACCGCGATGCCGGACTGGCGACCTGCGGGCAGAACCCGGCGCTCTATCGGCGCCTGCTGCTGGGCTTCGTTCGTGATTACACGGACTTCGGATCGGCGTTCGCCACGGCGTGCCTGGGCGCCGACGCCGCGTTGCCGCGACGGCTCGCGCACAACCTGCGCGGCACCGCTGCCTGCATCGGCGCGCGGGAACTGGCCGAGCGCGCGAAGGCGCTGGAGCTGGCGTGCGAACGATGCGCCGCCGATGCCGAACGCGATGCGTTGCGGGACGAAGCCGTGTCCGCGCTCGAGCCGGTGCTTCGCGAGCTGGCCGGGATGGAACTGGAAGCGGCGGCCTGACGCAACGGAACCCGGCGGGTATCGCCGGGTTCCATCGAGCGGACATACCGCGTCAGAAACTCATGCGCGGACCGATGAAGTAGGCCACGTAATTGTCGACGTACTTCACTTCGCCATTGACGCCCCAGGTTTCGTTGAGCTTCACCTGCGCGCCGAGTCGCGCGTAGAACTCGCCATCTGCGCGGTCGTAGTCCTCGTAGCCGGCCAGCGCGTAGCCTTCCAGGTTGGAGGTCATCGCGCCACGCACGCCGCCTTCCACGTTCCAGCCATCGCGATCCACGCCGAGCACGTTGGTGTTCGCGACGCCGAAGTCGTCGGTGTCGGCCTTCTGGTAGCCGACGCGCGCGAGCAGGTCGACCGCGGGATTGAGCGGATGGCGATAGCCGGCGCCGAGGTTCCACTGGTCCACGTCCACGCCGTCGACGCGGCCGGCGAGGGTGTCGAAGTCGTCGGTCTTCTGGCCGCTGTAGCCGCCGTAGACGTGGAAGGCGTCGTTGATCGCGTACGAGCCGTTGACCGCCCAGCCATCGGCATCGGGGCCGTTGTCGATGCTGCTTGCGGCGTATCCCGCTTCGACGTAGGTGTAACTGAGCTGCTCGTTAGCCAGCGCGCTGGCGGGGATGGCGAACAGGGCAAGAAGGGGCAGGAAACGCTTCATGGAACAGAACCTCGAGTGGGGAAAGGCGGAAAAAAGGCGAGCGGAAACCAGGCGCGCGCGCATGCACGCGGCCGGGCAGGGAAGGGGGATGGAATGCGTGACGGCGCGGCGCGAGGCACGCACCGCGCAGACGGGTCAGCCGTCGTGATCGATCAGAGGATGCCCGACCACTTCAGCCATTGACGGTACTGCGGACCGTCGAGGTCGGCGTCCTGGTCGTGGCTGGAGCGTGGGCCGTGCTCGTCGCGCGAGCAGTGGGCGTCGTTGGAGGCGACGTGCCCGGCGATCGGGAAGTGCGGCAAGAAGGACATTGCCGGAATCGCCGGTGCGGAAACCTGGTACTGCATCAACTCGGACTGCCTTGCGGGAAACGCGTGGGTGGACGGCGCGCAATTATGCGAATCGTGGTGCAAGGCCTTGTGAAGGTTGGCGTCAGCAGATCACCCGGTTTTCACAGGCTGGGCTGGGCAGCCGAGCGCGCCTGCTTTTGCCCGAGTACATATCAGTCCGCGGGCGCGGCGTTGAAAGCCTCCAATTGGGCTTCGAACGCGCGCTTGTATGCGGGGCGCCCTTCGGCACGATGAACGTACGCGGACAGGTTCGGGAATGCGTCCAGAATGCCCGAGGGCCTTAGCCTCAGCAGCACCGACGCCATCATCAGATCACCTGCGGTGAACTCGCCATCAAGCCAGTCGGCATCGCCCAGGTAGGCAGAAAGTGCATTCAACCGGCTGCGAATGCGATCCTCGACCAGGGGCAGGCGCTCCGGGGTCCAAGGCTTGTCCCGTTCCAGGATTCTGGTGGATACCAGTTCCAGGATCGCCGGCTCGACGGTATTGAGCGCGGCGAACATCCAGGTGATGGCGCGCGATCGCGTATTGGCATCGTCAGGCAACAACGCCGTATGGCCCTGGGCAATATGCAGGATGATCGCGCCTGTCTCGAAGAGGACGAGATCACCTTCCTCATACGTTGGAATCTGCCCGAATGGATGCAGTGCAAGATGCGCGGGTTCCTTCATCGCTTCGAATGAAAGAAAGCGAACGTTGTAAGGACGCTCCACCTCTTCGAGGGCCCAACGCACACGCACGTCGCGCGCGAGTCCCTGGCCGCGATCGGGCGATCGCTCGAACGCCGTGATGGTGGGAATCGTTGGAAGGCCGGGGGTTTGTTCCGTGGCACTGCGCATCTTGGTCTCCAGGTCGGCGGATCGGGTTGGTTCGTGCATACGACGAACGACTCGAGTCCAGATCGACAACCTGTCCAGCGCCCGTCGGCGTGATGTTCGCGATCCGCATCGGCGTGATCCCCGGCGACGCGGCCGACGTGGCGAAGGTCAACGCGCTGCAGGAAAAGTTCACGCTGACGTCGCTGAAGTACTGGGGCGATCCCGCACAGCACGGCAAGTCAGACGTCCCGACGGTGCCCAAGCGCACGGCGTACACCGACCTCGCGTTCTATCAGACGCTGGCCGATCTGCTGCCGGGCGACCCGCCGACGAAGGAGCACGAAGCGGCTGTGGCGCTGCTCAAGCGCGGCGGCATCGAGATCGGGCGGCCGTTCAATCCTGAGGCGCTGAGCGAGGCGACCCGCGCCGGCCTGGCGCGCGCCGCAGCAGATGCACCGCAGATCATGAAGTGGAAGGTGAAGTTTCGCGGCACGCCCTATCCCAGCCGATGGAACAACCTGCGCCCGGGCGACTACGGCGTGGACTATTTCGACCGCGCAGCTGGCGCGTTGGAAGGGTTGTTCGTGCACGATCGCGATGAAGCCGAATATTTCAGCACCTACGAAAGCGGAGACGCGAAGCTGCTCGACGGCGCCAACCGCTATCGCCTTCACTTCGACAAGGACGAGATTCCGCCGACGCTGAAGAACGGTTTCTGGTCGATCACCATGTATGGATCGGACTTCCAGTTGGTGAAGAACCCGATCGACCGTTTCTCCATTGGTAACCGCACGCCTGGCTTGAAGTACAACGCCGACGGCTCGCTCGACATCCACATCCAGAACGCGCCGCCGGAGGGGCAGGAGAGCAACTGGTTGCCATCGCCGCCCAGTGGGCTGTTCCGCCTCAACTACCGGATCTACCTGCCCGAAGCGGTGGCGCGGGACCCACAGACGCTGGGCAAGTTCCTGCCCCCGATAGAGCGGGTAGAGTAGCTACCTCATCGATGTCCGCTTCTGGATAGCGGACAGTGGGCGCGGAGCGGGGCGGCGGGCAAATGCTAATGTCCGCTTTCGACCCGAAGCGGACATAGGGTTAGGGACTAGGATTGCCCGATGCGCGCTTTCGACGAGGGCGGACGTAGAGCCGAAGTAGGGAGGGGACATGGATGAACGACGCAGGACAAGAGAAGCCTGGGCTGACCTCTCACGACGAGTGCGTTGGTTGTTCACAGCATGGATCCGCGGCTTCCTGGTACTCGTCGCGGCGTACCTTGCAGCCCCCTCGGAGAAGCTCGCCGACGCCGTCGCTACGGGGCTGTTCGTTGCCTGGAGCCTGAGCATGATTTCGGCAAGCGTACATCTGCGTCGTTTCAGATGCCCGTATTGCGACAGACGGTTCTTCGGCGCCTTCTGGGGAGCCCCCCAACGGTGTCAGAACTGTCGCGTCGTGCGCGGACGCTTGCCCGCCCCCTCATCTATCGGCCGATAGCAGGGGATAGTGCTAGTGTCTGCTTTCGACCCGTAGCGGCCGTTAATACCGCCCTTGTCGAACCGATCGGGGCATCACGGTGCGCAGTGAGTTCATCAGGGGAACAAGGCGATGAAGCTACTTGCAGTGATTGCCGGGCTTCTTTGGCCCTTTGCCGCGTTCGGGGGTACATGGAACGCTCTTTCGACGCCCGAGGGATTGCTGCGCTACGTGGACGCAACAGACGGCATAAGCAGAGCCGAGGCGAGCGACATAGCGGAGGCCTACTTCATGCGGCATGTTGGCTGCGGAAGTTACTCAGGTATCTCTGAGCTACCGAACGCATGGGTCGTTGAAGGACAATTCGGATACTCAGGCGAGCCCATCAGGGACTTCCTCATCGACAAGCAAACGGGCGCCATCCATTCGTCCATCGGTCCCAGCTACTCCGACCCCAAGGGCATGCTCGATGCCGACACGTTGCCGGCGAACCCGGTTTCCGTCCCCGGCTGATTTACTTCGCGTGGAGTGTCCGTTCTTGGCCGTTAGCGGACACATTGGGGCGGAGATCCGAAACGGCCTTCATATTTCGAAGTACCGGAGCTGGTATGAGCGCATCCGAGGTCTTTGCGGCGGGATTTGCGCTCGGCGCGTCGCCAGGAGTCTTCATGCTGTTGCTTGTAATCCTGAGGGCGCAGAGGAAGTTGCGGGCGGCCGAGCGAGTTGCCTTCGAAGACGGCCGACCTGATGACCCCATATTCCTGCTAAGCGCTTCGGCGGAGGGGAATCGCGGCTTTCACCTCGACCCATCGGCGATCTTCAGCGAAGAAGACAGTCCGCGCCTGCGGCAAGCGAAGCAATCCCTGCTGGATTTTCGAACGACTGCGAATCAGCGAGCGCGCTGGGGGGACGTTGAACGATCGAAGCTATCGCCGAAGGAGGGCACATGCGGTTGATCGCGGCGTTGACGCTGCTGATGGGCACGGCATGCGCGACCGACAAGCGCCACGCCGACGCGACTCTCATCGGCCGCTGGAACAGCACTCCGCCCGGAGTCGAGGATAGTCGCAAGGACGAGTGCTTCTTTGATCGAACCGGAACGTTCGACTGCATGTCCACGTTCTGGACCTGTCAGTCGTGTCAAGGAGAATCGATTCTCTACTCGGGCACATGGAGAATCGATGGAGGCCGCCTTTACAGGCGCATCACCGAAGGTCGCGAAGCAGGCAGCACGGCAGTCGACGAGATCCTCGATCTAAATTCCGACGCAGTTACGTTCGTGGATGGAACGCGCTGGTTGCGCGAATAATCGGCGATGTCCGCTTCTGGCCGTTAGCAGACGTTCGGACGGACGAGCCCGCTGTGGCGATGCTAATGTCCGCTTTCGACCCGAAGCGGACACAATCGTAGCGGGCCAACTCGATCGGTGACTTCAATGAAACGAACAGCCAAGTGGATTCGAGGTGTAGGCGTTGCCGTATCGATCGCACTGGCGCTCGCACTAGCCTGGATATGGTACGTGGCGCATCCTCCACTGTGGCCCCAGTACCGGCAGGCCAACACGCTTATCGAAGCCGTAGAACAGTTCAGGTCGACCAACGGGCGCTTTCCATCCAGTTTGATGGAGCTTCCGGGGCAACCAGCGTCCGAAACGGGTCCGGTCTACTATCAGACGACAGGCGAAGGCTACGAGGTTTGGTTCGGGCGCTCGCTAGGGGAGTCCTATATCTACGATTCTTCTTCGCGCAGCTGGCATTGAGTGCCTCCTGCATTCGAACCGGCGGGCGGCGGTGTTAGTGTCCGCTTTCGACCCAAAGCGGACATTCCAGCCTCCTGGCTGGAAACTTGAAAGAAGGGCAGCGGCCCTGGGGGGAACACATGAGATGGCTTGTGGCACTGCTGCTGTTTCTTGCTTGCGTCGCCGCTGCTGTTGCGGGCACCTGGGGGTATGGCCAGTTCGATAACGACCAATCATTGGACACCTCCTCTGACTGGGCCGAATCCGGAACGATCGAGTCGATCCAGGCGGCGCTCACGCTTGCCACTTCGGCGAAATATCTCGACTCGGACGACGCCGTGAATGCGCTGGTGGCCGCCGAGGTCGTCGCCGCATCCTTGGGAAATGCAAACAAGGACCTTCCCGCGGATCTGGCGGCGTGGTTACGGGCACAACCCCGTGATCGGCTGCATGCACTCGCACCTGAGGCATTAGCAGCGGTAGAACGCGTGCGCAGCTCCGATGGTTCGGAACTTCGTGAGCTATGGGGGGGTCAGGACCTGGAAGGTTGGCTTACCCAAGTGGATGACCTTGCGTCGCGCTTGCGGATCGAGGCCGCTGGGCTAGCCGAGACGAACTCCGACTGAGCGCTGGCGTCCGCTTTTGGCCGAAAGCGGACATGCGGCCGATTGAAGCGGGCTCGGCGATGCTAGTGTCCGCTTTCGACCCAAAGCGGACGTCAGCCCAAGTAATGGCCACCCAGCGATTCATAGGCTTGACGATGGCTGTATTTGCGCTCGCGTCCTGTTCCGATGCACCGCGTATCGAGAAATCCGGTCGCATCAACTGTGAGCGAATGATCGAGCTGTCGACGCCCGCTTCCTTGGAACATGTTGCACGTCAACTCGTGTCGATTGCCGGCGACAACCATTTGGGTGTGACGCGGGATTCTGCGACCGAAAACGCCCTTCGCGATGAGTTCGGGCAAGAGCCATTGCTTCTGTATCTCACGCGTCCGCACGGAAACCACGAGGCGCTACACGTGGCCGCAATGCGGCTACCTCCCGGTGATGCGGTTGCCATCCAGGTGTACGTGGATGGCACGGACGAGCACACCGCACGTCAGCTGTGTAGCGGCGTCCAGCGGATCTCGACGTCGGCTCCCATCGCGCGGACCTCCTGGCGGCGGGCACAGGAGCTTGTGCAAGACGTACGCCGCCGCTAGTCCGGCGATGCCGAATTTCGCATAATGCATACGGGGGCGTATGGTTCATCTCCCGGTGCTAATTCCAAGAAGAAAAAGCCGCGTCGGCAGCGTCGCGTTGATGCCGATCAGTTCCGCACTGCACGTCGATTTTCCGGCCTGTCTCGCGAAGAGACTGCGGACCTCGTTGGCGTCAGTCTGCGCACGATCGGTCACAGGGAAACGGGCAGGGCGCGTCCAAGTTTCGCGGCGTTCAAGCTGCTGCGGATCTATCGGCACGGCGATCTGATCGACCCGAATTGGTCGGGCTATTCGATCATTCGCGGCAAGCTGGTGACGCCGGAGAATCACACGTTCGAACCCGGCGAGTTGTCCTGGCTGTCGCTCCTCGTGCGACGCGCCCGCGCATTCTCCGAACTGCTCGCGGAACGTGACAGCCGCGCACACACGCATGCGGCGCAAGCCGCACCGTGTGTTGCGGCGTCGGATTCGCAGTTGCTCGCATCGAGCACGGACGCTGCTGCGGTTGCGTCAGCAGCCTTGTCGCCGGTATCGTCGGGTGCAATGCGACCCTGCGAAGCGGGGGTCGCTTTGCACTCATCAGCCGGTTCCGGCGACTCCCCTCGTCTAATAGGGGAGTCAGTGAAACTGAACGGAAAAGTGACCCCGTCAGTGGGCGCTTTCGCTGTTCCGGCTCCTGTAACGCGCTGTGCGCCTCGCGGCACCCTATCGAGCAACACGGGGATGGCTGTCGCCGGAGGTGCCCTGTGAGCGCGATTCGCGTTCTTGCATCCGAGCTGGCATATGCCAGGGCGGGCTACGGCGACCGGCCCGGTTACTTCGCGCGCTCTGGCAAAGAGTCTCCGGCCGAGGCTCGCGACATGCTGCTGGCGCTCTGGCATCTGGTCGATACGGCGAAGCGCATTCGAGCAGAGATGGTCGAGGCGCGCGAGTCAGTCCGCGATCAGTGCATCGCAGCGTTGCTGCAGGAAGAGATCGAAACCGCTGTTGCGGACTTTCGTCGTTTCCTTTCGCGTGTGGCTCGCCGTGGTGGCCGCGGCTTGCTGCACGACTCAGGGGCAGAAGGCCGAGCGCCCTTGGGCGCGGCCGCGCCGAGCGCCGGAGGCGCGTTGATGGCACATGGATGTGCCGCTTTTGACTCAGCGGTTGGACCCGCGCTGAGAGCAGGTCAGGGCGGCGAGGTTGCGCCGCACGCTGACCCGCTTTTATCCTGCCAGCAATGGCAAGACTTGCCGGCGGCTGCAACCGCCGACAACACTCAAAGCCGCGTAGGAGGCGGCGTTAGCCATGATATCTGCATCTAAGCGACTTCGCATAATGCATACCCCGGCGTATGGTCCGGGTTTGAAGGGAAAAAGGCGCCGCAAAACGCACCGTGTGGATGCGGATCAATTCCGCACTGCGCGTCGTTTCTCCGGGTTGTCACGTGACGACGCGGCTGACTTGGTTGGGGTCAGCCTGCGTACGATTGGGCATTGGGAAACGGGCAGGGCGCGTCCAAGTTTTGCGGCTTTCAAGCTGCTGCGCATCTATCGTCATGGCGATTTGATCGATCCGCGTTGGGCGGGTTACTCGATCATTCGCGGCAAGCTTGTCACTCCTGAAAATCACACCTTTGAGCCTCACGATCTTTCGTGGCTTTCGTTGCTGGTGCGACGTGCCAAGGGGTTCAGTGATCTGCTCGCCGAACGCGACAGGAGTGGCAGAAGGAGCACGGAGCGTGAGCGACGGGCGACGCCGGCTGCGAATGGAGTGGCCGCCGAACTTGAAATTTCAACCCAGATGGGCACCATGGACAAAGCCCCTTCGAATGAGGGGGCTTATCGGCAGTTGCCCACTCGTGATCGTTCCGCCAGTGGTGTTGATCAACTGCCCTTTGTGACAGTTTCCGCCCAATACCCCCCCCTCCCCACAGGGGATGATTACGCCTTTTCGGGCGTGCATTGCACGCATTCTTGGAACGGCACCCCGTTTAGTAATACGGGGTTGATTCCGGCCGGAGGTGCGCAATGAGCCGCGCACTCCGCGAAACCGCGCAGCGTGCGGTTGACTCGCTGGCGGCGCTGGTCGCCGAAGCTGGAACAGAGGGGGGCGCTGCGCAGGAGCGTGGTGACGTTCGTGCCCGGTCGCGTGCAGAGTTGCTTTCCGAACGCGTGCAGTACCTCTCCCAAGCGCTGCAGGCTGCTTTGAAGGATGCCGACGTGGCCGGGGGTGCGCGATGAAGCGGCGGCCCGCCTTCCGTCTTCCAGTTGGCCCGGATGATCTCGTCCGGCATGCGCTCGCGGCTTACTACCGCGCCGTTGCGGACGCGACTGCGCCTGTTGCTGATCCTGCGCCTGTTGAGTGGTCTTCGCCGGAAGACTTCTTGGTCACGCTCTTCGATTACATGGAACTGCGTGTGCGTTGCGAAGCCACAGAGGCGGGGCACGAAGTGCACGCCGAGCCGTCGCGATTGGCGCTATGGGAGTCGACTCCGCCTGCGCGTGATCGCCATATTCGGGATGTTGATCCGGAGCTGTGGGCGGAGCTCGAAGCCCAGGCTATGGCGCATGGATGCGCCGCTCTTGATTCAGCGGTTGGACCCGCGCTGAGAGCGGGCCAGGGCGGCGAAGTTGCGCCGCACGCTGACCTGCTTTTATCCTGCCAGCAATGGCAAGACTTGCCGGCGGTAGCAGCCGCCGACAACACTCAAAGCCGCGTTGGAGGCGGCGTTAGCCATGATATCTGCATCTAAGCGACTTCGCATAATGCATATTATGTAAAGAGCCGCAGGGGGTGGCGTTGCTGGCTCCCTGACGCCCTGGCGCGGCTTTTCCCTACATCAGGCCGCAGTAGCCTCGTCGATATCTCTGGCCCCCCTCGCACAGGAAGTGCCCGCATGAACCTCGATCTCGAAGACGAATGGTATCGATGGCGGCTGAGAGAAGGTGGTCGTTGTCCGGCTGGCTGAGGTGCGACATCGCGGTGTGGCCGCTTCCTAGCTCACGAAATGTCCGCTATCGGCCAGAAGCGTACATTCACCGCTGGAGTTATCCCTTGATGCGGTAGGAGAAGACACCTTCTCGAAGCGATTCGTACGAAGGATCGTCATCGCCTTGCGGCATGAAATCCGCTTCCCGTGGCACAAACAATCCTTGTTCTTCGACGAACAGAGAAGAAGTTACGACGTAGAGCCCATCCGTTGTCACATAGACGCGCTCAGGATCCACGCGGGAAATGGCGGATGGCCAGCGCGCCGACGGAACCTCTCCAACACCGGAGGTTGCCAATATCACGGCCCCCGCCTGGCGGAGATCCTCGACCTCACCGACGCCGATTTCAGGGCCACATCCAACCAGGCACGCAACGGTGAGGAAAATCGGGAACTTCGTCTTCATGGCGTCGACTCCCTTCGATCATTCCGTGGCGATCCCGGTGTCCGCTTCGGGTCGAAAGCGGACATTAGCACCGCTGGCTGCCCCGCTCCGCCCCCAATGTCCGCTATCGGCCAATAGCAGGCAGGTCACGCAGCAGTCCGACACGCATCGGCCAGATGAATTGTCACTCCAAGGCCACGAGTTCGACCGACGCCGCCGTGACACCAATCAGGCCTCGCGCCAGATATATGTAAGTCACCCCTGATCGCTCACCCGATACCCAGTAGCTGACGTTACCGGCTGGAGCGTGTTCCTCGAGTAGTTCAAGGTCGGCCAACTGGTTGAACTGGCTGACGCCGGTAAAGCGCAAGATGCAATTGACCCGTTCTGGAGCTTGCTCGCTTGGATAGTAGGCAAGCCTCACCTCGGCCGTGCGGGACACGGGATCCAGCGTCACGCCAAGCAGATTGGCATCGTGTAGTTCGAGCTGCGAAAGGTCCATTGCGAAGGTCCGCTCGACCGCCCTACTCCTTCCGCGCCGCCGGAATGAACTGCTCGCGCACCGCCTTGCCGAGCAGGTCCGGCGGCAGCAGCCCCTGATCGAGCAGGAAGTTGTTGAACGCCAACCGGTCGAACCTGTCGCCCAGCGCCACTTCCGTTTCCATGCGCAACTCCAGAATGCGGCTGTAGCCGTAAAAGTACGCGCCCGCCTGGCCCGGCGAGTTGAAGGTGTAACGGTCAAGTTCCTGCTTGACCATCGCATCCGACAAACCCACCTTGTCGCGCAGGATACGTCCGGCGTTCTCGCGATCGATCTGCCCCAGGTTGATCATCGGATCGAGCATCGCGCGTGCCGCGCGCATGAGGCGGAACTGCAACGCGATCAGCTGCCCGTCCAGCGGTTCGTAAGGCACCATTTCGGCCTCGGCGTACAACGCCCAACCCTCCACGTTGACCGAATTGAACGCGAACATCGTGCGCGCCAGCGACACGCCGCGCTCGATCATCGCAGTGAACTGCAGCTCATGGCCCGGACGTCCTTCGTGCGCCGACAACGTCCAGCGTGCCGCATCGTAGCTGAAGTCGTCGTAGGCCAGCGCCGCGCCGTCCGCCGTCGCCAGCGAGACCGGAACCACGAACTGCCCCTGCTGCCCGGTATTGCCCACCAGTGGCGCGGGCAACAGGTGCGGCGCGGATACCACGGCCGATTCGGCCTGCGTGCCCACCCGCATGATCATCGGGCGGTTCGGCACATCGACGATGCGTTCCTCGCGGATGATCGGATCGATCGCATCGATCACCTTGCGATAACGCGCCTCGAGCTCGTCGTTGGCGATCGCGTCGCGTTTGAGCGCGCGTACGACGGCGACATAGTCATGGGGATCGGCCACTTCCAGCCCGTGCGCCTTCGCCACCAGTGGCGCGAGCTGCGCCATCGCCGCTCGCGTTTCCATGAACTCGACCTGCGCGCGACGCACCAGCTGCGCGGGGTCGATGTCGATGCCGATCTGTCGGAGCTGGTTGGCATACAGCTCCGCCGGCAGCTTCGTATCCGTGCGCGCCTGCGGAAGCACGGTCGTGCGTGCCCATTGCGCGTAGGCCTTCAGCTGCATCTCCATTGCGGCCAAAGCGGGCTCCGCGCCGGGCACCTTGTACTTCGCGAACAGGTCGCGGATGCCGGCGATGTAGGTGTCGACATTGCCGAGTGCCTGCTCGACTTCCAGTTTCGTCGGACGAAGCAGCGCCGCATCATTGGCGCGTTCGGCATAGCGCGCCTTCGCGAGTTCGGTCAGCGGGGTATCCTGCGCGCCCTGCCCGACGTAGTTCTTCAGGCGTTCCAGCGCCAACGCGCGACGCTCCGGCGGCGTCTGGTCGGACAGCAGCGTGCGCACGCCATTGAACACGATCTGCGGCGCATCGCGCCAAGGCAGCGTCAGTCGCTCGTTGAGTTCGCTGGTTGCGATGGCCTCGTCGGCGGCGCGGATCATGATCTCCAGGTCCTGCCGCACGTTCGGGTCCTGTTCGGCGGCGAGCTTCGACTTGAGCTCATCGCGCGATCTGGCGGTGGCTGCGCGGAAACGGGCGGCGAACGCCGGCTTGAGGTCGGTGACGAGTCCGTCATAACCCGGCACGCCCATGAACGACATGTCTTCCGGCGCGAACGGCGCCTGGGCATCAAGCAGGATCTTCGCGTACTGATTGCTCCTGTCCACCCACGCCGGCGCCGCGGTGGTTGCCGCGACAGTCCCGTTGTTGGGAGCAGCCAGCGCGGAGGAACCTGCGAATGCCAGCGAGAGTGCGATTGCGAGTGTCAACGTCCGGGTCATCGTCCATGTGCCGTGGCGGGTGATGGTGCGAGCATGCGAGAGGCATCACGCCATCGAACAGCGCCGAAGGTCACGCGGACCTCCGACACAACTGGAGTCGAGCGCATCGCAAGCGTGACGGGCCGCACGTCACCAGAGGTGCCTGACGCAGTCGCGCTGTTCCTCGGACGGCGAGCCTGCTGGGCCGTTGCCTGGATGTCGGGAACGGTGGTGGCCGCGTTGTAAGTGACCTCGTTCCGATGCCCGCATTGTGTGGGCGAAAGTTCTACGAGCCACACACGTTCTGGCGCAAGCCCTCACGCTGCGCCCGCTGCGACGTGCCGAGGAACCACTGACGCCGTCGAAGGCACGGCCCTCCTGGAAGCGGGGGAAAGGCGACCAGTCCGCCGCCTTCCCCACGCATTCGTGGTCCCCGGTGCCGATGTGTCAGTACACACCCATCACCGATACGGCGGCGAACTCCGTTTCGCCGATGACGGTCATGTAGTACGTGCCTGCCGGCGGATTGGTGATCACCACCGTTTCGGCGTTGCCCGCCTTCACCGACTTGCGATCGAAATCGCTGGCTGTCGGCGTTCTGTCGCGGGCGACATACAACGAGACGTTGCCCGTGCCGCCGTAGGTGCGCAGATTCAACGAAAGCACGCCGGCAGGCACCACGAGGCGATAGGTGCGGACGTCGCCGGCCGCGCCGGACTGTCCGGTGAGCGCCACGCGGTTGGACAGCAGTTCGCTCTGGTCGGCGGGAATCTCCTCCATCGCCGCCGCCACGGCAGCGGCGGCATTGGCGATGCCGGCGCCGATGCTCTGGTTGCTCGGCGGCGGCACCACGAAGGGCGACGCGGTCGAGCGCAGGATCGTCTTCACCTGCGCCGGCGTGAGCGGATCGCGTCCCGCGCCGACCGCGGCGGCCTGCATCAGGGCGACGATGCCTGCCACGTGCGGACTGGCCATCGAAGTGCCGATCATGCCGACCGTCGCATCGCCCTCCTCGCCCGGGATGGGCGAGGTTTCGCCGTGGTTGCCCAGCGACCAGATCCACGCATCGTCCGGCGATGAACCGCTGGTTGCGTTGCCGCCCGGCGCGGCGATGGCGACGGTCGCACCATAGTTGGAGAAGTACGAACGCGCGCCGTCCACGCCGGTGGCGCCGACGGTGATCACGCCGCGGCAGCTGGCAGGGCTGTAGTTCGATGCCGGCGAGTTGTCGTTGCCCGCCGCGACCACCACAGTCGCACCGCGGGAGATTGCCGAATCGATGGCCTCCTGCGTGACCGGATCGGTGCTGCACGCGCCGTAGCCGCCCAGGCTGAGGTTGAGCACCTCGGCGGGTGTCGCGTTGTCGGGCACGCCGTCCACGCTGCCGCCGGACGCCCACACGATGGCATCGGCGATGTCCGAGCTGTAACCGCCGCCCGTGCCCAGCACGCGCACCGGCTGCACTTTCGCGCCGAATGCGACGCCGGCCACGTCCAGCGCGTTGTTGGTCACTGCTGCGATCGTGCCCGCCACGTGCGTGCCGTGGAAGCTGCTGCGGCCGCCCGGCTCCCAGTCGCCCGGATCGTGCGCGTCGGCGTCGCGTCCGTCGCCATCGTTGGAGATCGCCGCGTCGTGCACGAAGTCGTACCCGGGAACGATGTTCGCATCCAGGTCGGCGTGGTCCAGGTAGCCGGTGTCGAGCACCGCCACGACGACGCCTTCGCCGCTGGTGGTATCCCACGCGGTGGGTGCGTGGATGCCGCTCGCGGTCGAGCCGTAATGCCACTGCAGTCCGTAGTGCTCGTCGTTCGGGACGAAGTCGAGCTTGTAGCGGCGGTAATCGGGCTGCGCGTACTCCACCGACGGATCGCTGCGCAGCTGTTCGAGCAGCGCGTTGGCTTCGATCGTGCTGAGCGAACGCGAGGTGCGCAGGACGTCGCCGCCGATCGCCAGTCGGCGCACATGCGATGCCGACACCGCGGGGGCGGCCGCGCGCGACACCGACAGCCCCGCGCGCGCGGCGGCGGTGTTGAACGCGCCCAGTACGCTGCTTGCCTGCACGACGCGCGCGCCGGAGGCCGTGCGGTATTTCACGATGAAGCGGTCGAAGCCGGTCTGCTGCGGCAACGTCGGCAATGCAACGGTGCGCCGCGCGGGCGAAGCGGCACCGCTGGCGGACGCGACCTGGCGCGACGATGGCATCGCCGCATCGGTGATGTTCGAACTGGCGGCGTACGCGGACAGCGTGACGACCACGGCGGTGGCGAGGGTACCGGCATACAGGCGGGTCTTCTTGCTCATGGTTCTCTCCGGGGAAAACGTCGAATCATCGAAAGGACGAAGGAGCGCCGGAACCGCTTCGAGGTCCGGCCACGGCGCCCTTCGCTTGCAACGCGGTGTGGGCCGATGCGCTCAGAGGTCGATGCCGAAGCCGACGCCTGCCGAACTGTCGTCGCTGGAGAACGCGCCGCCGATGCTCATCGACGCGCGTTCGCCGATCGCCTTGGAATAACCGATCGACAGCGCGCTCTCGCCGTTCTGCCAGCCGGCGCCGACGCCGAGGCGTCCGCGTGGACTGCGCGAGTTGGCGGCGTTGATGGCCATGTTCATCATCGCCGTGCTCATCGCACCCTGGCGGTCGATGCGTTCGTCCTGCTTGCCCAGGCGATAGCCGATGTCGTCGCGCAGGTTGGTGAACTCGTCGCTCAACGCCTGGTAGCGGCTGTCCGTGTAGGTGTTGGCGCGGGTCAGCGTCTGCGTCGCGGTGTTGTCGGTGTAGGTGTTGGCCGATGCGAGCGTCGCCGCATCGCCGGCCTGTACCTGCTGCAGGTTGGTCGCATCGGTCGCGGCGGTGCCTGTCGCGACGTTGGTGACGCGGCGTTCGCTGCCCGCGCTGCCGACCGACACGGTGTTGGCTTCGTTCGCCACCGAACCCCGGCCGAGCGCGACGGCGTTGTCCGCACCCACCGACGCCCCCTGCCCGATCGCCGTGCCTGATGCCGCGGTCACGCTGGTATCGGCGCCGATGGCGACCGCATTCGTGGCATCCACGCTGATCGACGAGTTGTTGCCCAGCGCCGTACTGCCATCGGCATCGACGACCGCGCCGTTGCCGATGGCGGTGTCGCGGCCGTCCTGCGCGTGGCTGCCGGAACCGATCGCCATGCCGGCGCCGGTGCCGCCCGGCACGCCGCCGCCGGGGCTGTGTTCCAGCGAACCCAGGCGGCCGATGATGCCGGTGAGCGCGGAATCGATCGCCCCGAAGGTTTCCTGGAAGCCGGCACGCTCGTTGCCCTGGATCGCGTACGACGGGCCGGCCAGCATGCCGTCGCCGCCGATCGCCGCGCCGCCGCCGAGCGTGCGCGCGAACGACGTGAGCTGCGCGACGTTCACCGCATCGTTGTCCTGGCGGCCGGCGCGCACGCCGCGCAACGTCGTGTCCTGGCTTCCGAGTTCGATCATCGTGCGGCTCGAGTCGGTGTAGGTCACTGCGTTGGCGAGCGTGCCGGTGACGTTGCCGACCTGCATTTCGAGCGAGCCCACGCGCTCGTTCGTGGCGAACAACTGGGAGCCGTTGACCGCCTCCTTGCTGGTCGCGGTTACCTCGCCCGCGGCGACGTTGCCGATCACCGTGCCCGCGGCGCCGCCGAGCGTGACGCGTGCCTTGTCGTCGGCGTCGTAGGCGACCGCGTTGGACGCGATGTTGCCGACGTCCGCCGCCACATCGTCCAACTGCGCCTTGTTCACCGCGTCCGTCGCTTCGGTGCCGGCCGCGACATTGGTGATCTGGCGATCGAGCTTCGCATGGACGGTGCCGGCTGCATCGGTCCAGTCCTGTGCGGCACCGACGGAGACGCTGTTCGCGCGATCCGCGTACGAGCCCTGGCCCAGCGCGACGGCATTGGCCGCATCGGCCGAACTCCACGCATTGGCGCCCAGCACGGTCGCGTTGTCGGCCTGGGCAAAGCTGTTGAAGCCCAGCGACGTCGCCGAGCCGCCGACGGCCCAGGCTTCGGCGCCCACGGCGGTGGTGAAGTCGCCGACCAGCGTGCTGTCCCAGTACGAACCCGCGAACGCGCCGGCACCCAGTGCGGTGCTGTAGGTGCCGCTCGCGGCGGCCGAGGCGAACGAACCGCCGGAGAAGCCGCCCACCGCGGTGCCGTACAGTCCGGTCGCCATGGCGCTCTGGCCGATGGCGGTTCCCGAGGTTCCGGTGAACACGCTCGCGCCGGTGTCCGGGTCGGTGACCCACGTGCCCGACTGCGCGCCCGCGCCGAGCGCCACGCCGCCGTCGGCGGCCATCGCACCGGCGCCGGTGGCCGTTGCGTTGAAGCCGGTCGCATACGAACCCGAACCCACGGCGGTGGACTGCCAGCCATCGGCCTCCGCGAAGCCGCCGATGGCGGTGGTGAACGGTGCGTCCGCGAGTGCGAGGCCGCCGACGGCGACCCCGAAGAAGCCGTTGTTCTCCGCGCTGCCACCGATGGAGACACCCAGCGAACCGTTGGCGATGCTGCTGTCGCCGATCGCGACCGCACCGCCTCCATTGGCCTGCGCGAACCAGCCGCCGGCGAAGCTGTTGTCGCCCTGCGCCAGCGCGTTCGCACCGAACGCGGCGCTGTTCACACCGCTGGCGACCGAGCCGTAACCGCTCGCGGTGCTGAACTCGCCGATGGCGGTCGCGCCGGAGCCCAGTGCGGACGCGCCTTCGTTCAACGCCAGTGAGCCGCTGCCGACTGCGGTGGTGTACGCACCATCGGCATAGCTGCTGCTGCCCAGCGCGACGCCCTGCTCGCCATTGGCGACGGCATTGGCACCCAGCGCGACGGCGTTTTCGCCGTTCGCCATCGCGTTGTCGCTGCCATCGCCCGCGCCATTCGCCGCGAGGTAGGCGTTGTCGTCGCCCATTGCCGCGGCGACGGCATCGAGCTGCGCCTTGTTGACCGCATCCTCGTTTTCCGTGCCGGCGGCAACGTGGGTGATCTGGCGCGTAAGGCCGTCGTCGTTGCCGACCGACACCGTGCCATCGCGCGTGGTGGTGGAATTGGCGCCCAGCGCGACGGAGTTGGCCGCCATCGCAAGAGCGCTGGTGCCCAGTGCGACGTTTCCGTCGACCCAGGCCTGCGAGAAGGCGCCGGCTGCGAGCGAGTACGCGCCGCCCGTCTGCGCGCCCGCACCGAGCGAGGTCGTGAAATCGCCCTGCGCCGATGCGCCCGCACCGACGGCGGTGCTGTTCATGCCCCACGCGCCGGTGTTCTGTTCGATGCAGAACATGCCGTCGCAGGCCATCGTGGTGCCCAGCGCGATGGCGCTGCTTCCACCGGCGTTGCTCAGCGTGCCGAGCGACACGCTGTCCTTGCCGCCGGCCTGCGCCATGCCGCCGAGCGCGACGCTGCGTTCGCCCGCCGGTCCCCATGGGTTGGTCTGCACGCCTATCGCGATCGCGGCCCCGGCATCAGCGGTCGAGTCCACGCCGATCGCGATCGAAAGATCGCCCAGCGCCCGCGCGTTCAAGCCGACCGCGGTGCTCGCCCAGCCGGCGGCATTGCTGAGGTGGCCGGTGGCGGTGGCGTATGTGCCGGCATGGCTGCGGTCGCCGATGGAGGTGGCGGACTCGCCTTCGGCGAGGCTGTCGCGTCCCGTGGATACCGCGCCGGCTCCGATCGCCTGCGCATTGTTGCCGCTGGCGACCGACGCATCGCCGTCGGCGACCGCGCCCGAGCCGGTGGCGACGCTCGCCTGGCCGATGGCGGTCGCGCCCGATCCCACGGCGACCGCGCCTTCGGCCAGCCCGAGGCTGCCGCTGCCGATGGCGACGGTGTAGTTCGCGTCGGCGAAGCTGTTGGCGCCGTACGCGCTGGCTTCGGCGCCGCCGGCGTACGCGTTGACGCCGCTGGCGATGGCGCCTTCGCCGGCGGCGACGCTGTTCGCGCCGATCGCCGTCGCGCCGTAGGCAAGCGCCTGCGACGAATCGCCGATCGCCAGCGCGCTGTCCGCCAGCGCGGCGCTCTGGTAGCCCAGCGCGGTCGCGCGATAACCGGCGGCCACCGTCATCTCGCCGGGTCCGACGGTCCCGTCGCCGTCCATGTCTTCGCCCACGCCGCCACCGATGGCGATGGCGCCCTCGCCCGCGGCCGTCGACCAGTAACCGGCGGCGATGGCGCTGTTGCCTTCGGCCCAGCTGATGCCGCCCAGCCCCATCGCACCGGTGCCGATGGCGTAGGCCGATTCGCCCAGCGCAACGCCCGACGCGCCCGACATCGCGCGCGAGTTCGCGCCCATCGCGATGCTGCCCTGGCCATTGGTGCCGGCGCCGAAACCGGCGACCAGGCTGCCATTGCCGTAAGCCTGCGTGTTGCCGCCGATCGCGGTGGCGCCGGTGCCGTAGACGACGCTGAGCGCGCCGACCGCCGTGCCGCCCTGCTCGGCATCGACTTCGGCGGAGGCGCCGATGGCGATGTTTCCCAGGCCGTTGATGAAAGGATCCGTACCCGAACCCGCGTAGGCGCCCTGGCCGATGGCGATGGTCGCGTCGCCGAAGGCCATCGCGTAGTTGCCATAGGCCGTGGCGCCAAGGCCACCGGCATAGGAGGAGGAACCGACGGCCGTGGCGGCGTTGGCCATCGCGTAGCTGTTCGCGCCGGCGGCCAGCGCGCCCTCGCCCGCGACCTGCGGGACGTCGCTGCCGTCGCCCAGGCCGTCCGCACGCAGGTAGTCGCTGCCGACGGCTGTCGCGCCGACGTCCGGCGAAGACGTGGCGCCGACGCCGGGGGCTTCGCCGGTGAACTGTTCGAACGCCGCGCAGTCGATCTCGCGCGCGGTGCCCTGCGCATCGCGGAGCGTGCAGCGCCCGCCGTCGCGCTCCAGGGTGAGTTGCTGGGCGAAGGCCGGCACGGACAGCACCGACAGGCCTGCCAGTGCGAGGACCGCCCCGACCGTTGCGGCCATGGTGCCGCCCCGCTTTCCGCGGGTGCACGCCAGTTCCGAGGCCACTACCACGGCCTGCTTCGCGTGGCTCCAGACCCGGCTGAAAATCTTGTTCATCGCTGTCTCCCACCCTGGTTCACGAACAGAAGGACAAAGCGGTGCCGTGCGGCCCGCACGACCGGAGTGCCGGTCGTGGCCGCTGCATCGCGTGCGTTTGGAAGTGGTGCTTCGACCCGTCCATGGGCCTGGTCCCGTTGCCGGCGTCCCCTCACGCCGCAACTTCCGGGGAAGCTACGGCGCCTGCAAAATCCCTGTCACGCTCGCGCTCTCACCGGGGACTCACCGGCTTCTCACCGTCGCGTTACTCTTCAGGTAACGCGGTCGCCGGCGGGCCGTGTCGGCCATCGCGAATCGCGCCGGAAGGGGAACCCGCAGCGCATGTTGAATCGGATCGGGAACTGGCTTGGAAGTGCGCCCGTGGGCGATGTGGTCGACCGCCGCAACGCACCGGTGATGCAACTGCTGCTGATGTTCTACGGCGTGGCCCTGCCATCGGCGTGGGCCTGGCATCTTTCGTCGCGGCCGATCCCCACCGGCTGGGGCATCGTGCTGGCGCTGGACCTGACCACTTCCACGCTCGCGCTGGCGTGCGTGTGGATGATCCGACGCGGCCGGTTCCGTCCGGCGATGAAGGTCTTCCTGAGCGCACTGCTGACATCGCTGGCGCTGGCGCACTACAAGCTCGGCACGCAGTCGCAGCTGATCGACCAGTCATCGGTCATCCTGGTGCTGGTGATCAGCGGACTCGTGCTCGGGCGTCGCGCGTTGTGGACGGTGTACGCGTTGTTGATGATCGTGTTCGGCATCGGCTTCACCGTGGATGCGCACGGCGCGCACGACGCGCAATGGGTTCGCAACGCGTTGAGCAACGCGCCGACGCTGATGGTGAGCTACGCCATCATCACGCTGGTCCTGGACCGCACCATCACGGCGCTGCGCGAAAGCCTCGATGAATCGCTCGCACGCGGTGCCGAACTCCAGCAGGAAATGATGCGCCGCGAACGCGTGCAGTCGCAGTTGCTCCACTCCCAGAAACTGGAGGCCAGCGGCCGGCTCGCCAGCGGCGTGGCGCACGACTTCAACAACCTGCTGAGCGTCGTGCAGGGATTCGCCGCGCAACGGCATCGCCTGCTCGACCTGGACGATCGCGAGCGACTTGCGGCGATGGACGATGCGCTGGAAGGCATCGAGGAAGCCGCCGCGCGCGGCCTGGTGCTGACGCGCAAGCTGCTCGGTTTCGCGCGCAACGACGTGCTGAAGATCGAGACCTTCGACGCCGCGCAGGCGCTTTCGGATCTGTCTCCCATGCTGCGTCAATTGTTCGATTCGGGCGTGCGCGTGGAGATGGCCGCGTCCGGGGACGTGTTGCCGGTGACGCTGGACCGCAACGAATTCGAGCTGATGGTGCTGAACATCGCAGCCAACGCCCGCGACGCGATGACCGCAGGCGGCGTGTTCCGCGTGGAAGCGATGCACGCTGGCGCGCAGGCCTGCATCATGCTGACGGACAGCGGCCATGGCATGGACGCGGACACCTTGGCGCGCGTGTTCGAACCGTTCTTCAGCACCAAGCCGGCAGCGGAAGGCACGGGGCTCGGCCTGTCGGTCGTGCACGATCTTGCCAGGGCGGTCGGCGGCGATATCCGTGTCGACAGCCGCATCGGCGAAGGCAGCGTGTTCACGATCCACCTGCCGCTCGCCAGCACTGCCCTGCCGGTCGAGCGAAGGCTCGCGACGGCGCACTGATCCGTCAGCGCATCTCGTCGACCAGCACGTAGCCCTCGCCGTGCACGGCATTCAGGGGCAGTGCTTCGCCGCAGGCATGGGCGACCTTGCGCCGCAGGCGGTAGATCAGCGAATCGAGCCGATGCGGGTCGAAGTCGAACACGTTGCTGGTCAGCGCCCCGATGAGCTGGTCGCGCGTGACGATCTCGCCCGGCGATTGCAGCAGCCGGTCGACGAGCCGGCGTTCGGTCCGGGTAAGTGCGGCGTTCCCGCCGGCCGGGGAGACCAGGCACCAGCCGTTCGAATCCAGATGCCAGCGCCGGTGCGCGCCGCGCGGCGTCGCAATCAGGCGGCGGGCAAGGCTGTGCAGGGTTGCGGCGAGCAGGTCGATTTCGACCGGTTTGCTCAGGTACGCATCCGCCCCCTGGCTCAACCCGCGCACGCGATCGGGCGTCTCGCACCGGCCGGTGAGCATCACGATTCCCAGGTCGGGACGCGATGCGCGGATATCGCCGGCGATCGCGAAGCCATCGCCGTCCGGCAGGCAGACATCGAGCACGACGATCTCCACCGGTTGCGTGCGCAGGTGTTCGTGCAACTGTGCGACTGTCGCAAGCCCGTACGCAGCGAACCCGTAATGCAGCAATCCCGGGAGCAGGATGCGATCGCGAAGCACGGCATCGTCTTCGAGCAGGACCACGTGCAACGGCGAATCCGAGTGGTTCGAAGCAGAAGCCATCGCGCCGTCCTGTCGCTGCGGGATGGGAGGAAGGTAACCAGATGTGCGGCTGTCGTTGCAAGTCGGCCACCGGCTCGCGCAACACCTACCGGGCGTCGCCGGCGATGCGTCCTCCCCGTTCAGGCGCATCCCGGTCCGGGACGGAAAACGGCGCCGCAGTGCGACCAGGAGACCGACAGCGACGCACTGCATCGGCCCCGCGGCGCGGGACCTGCACTGGATCGATCGCCCTGTCGCGAATGCGGCAAGCGGAAGAGGAAGGAAAAACAGGCACGGGCGTGCGATTCGCGATGCCAAGCGCGAACTTCGCGAGGTGATCCACATCGAACAGAGCGAAGCCCCACCGCCGGGCGACACGCCGCAAGGCACGTAGGCCCCCGCAGGCCGAAGCCCTTCGTCACCGGTTGCCGTGCGCGGCCGGTTCCGTCTGGGAGACCGAACGCCGTGCATCGCGCCCTTCCTGCATCGTCATGCCCGGCGTCCAGCCGCTTGCGTCGAGGATCGCCTTCGGATCTTCCAGCTCGATGAGCTGCTTCAATGCTGCCTTGCGATCGTCCGATCGCAGGTAGTACGCCTTCGCGATGCGATAGCCGACCCAGTACCCCATGTCGTAAGGCTCATCCGAACCGGGTCGGTAGTTGTACACCCACTTCGACAGGTCGGTGCTGTCCATGTCGCGGACGAACGCGGTTTCGATCACGGCTTCCCTGCCCTGCGTCCAGCGCGTCAGGCCCGGATTGCCGACGCTGCCGGAGGTCAGCTCCGCGATCAGCTCGGCCACGCCTTCCAGCAGCGATACGCGCAGCACCGTCACATTCGGGTCGCCTTCCTCGAACTCGGAACCGGGCTGCTGGATGTGTCCGTACTCGTGCGCGATGACGTTGACGAAGCGGTCTTCGAGGTCTGGATTCATGAAGTCCGCCGCGCATAGCGCTTCCAACCCGATGTACAGGCCGTCCCGGTTCGCCGTACCCACGGGTTTGCCGCGCCCGACAAGGATGGCCACGGGCGGAAACCGCGCCTCGGGATACAGGTCGGCGAAGGTCGCGAACGATGCGGCCAGTCGCGTCCTCACGTTCGGAAGCAAGGCCATGCATGCCCTCGCCTTTTCGTAGATCGCGGGGTCCTTCGCGATACGGTCGGCGATGCTCTGCGCGGTCACGCGGCGCAGCTTGGCGAATTCGACCAGGCTTGGCGTGGCATGCGCCAGGTAATCGCGTTCGATCTGCTCGACCGTCGGCTTGCCGGCTGTCGAATCGTACAGATCGTAGAAGCGGGTTACGTCGCTGGTGAGAATCTCAGGCCCAGGCGGCTGGGCGTTGACGCCCGCCGAAACTGCGAGAACCGCGAAGGCTGCAAGCGTTGCGAAACGCGCCGATCGGCTCATGGAATCGTGTTCCCGGAAGTCCTGTGCCGATCATGCCAAGGCACCTTGCTGGCCGGGAGGATCGAAAGTCACGCACGAATCGACGCAGCCCCATCAACGGTTCACCGCTGCCTCGCCAGCGGCAAGCGAACGGCTGGATTCATGCTGACGGTACAGGCGGATCAACTGCCAGACCGACACCACGTAGGCAATCACCACGGCGATCGAAATGGCACCGACCCGGTTTTCGGGGAACAGGAACCAGGCCGTCACCACCAGCAGCGTGCGTAACAGTGCGTGTACCAGGCCGACCGGATGGCCGACGGTCCACGAGAACACGATCCAGTGCATGCCGTAGCCCACGGCCATGCTCAACGCGAAGAACTCCGGTGCGAAAAGCAGCAGCGGCAGATGCACGGCCCACAGCAGGGTCACCATCAGGCGGCACTGGCCGGCAAGCCTCAGGAGAGGATTGTCCGCGCCACCCGCGATCCGTTCGCCGCGCAGGCGCGCGATCGCGATGGAGATCGGGATGAGCAGGAAGTAGCAGGCGATCAGGGCCAGGTTGGCCCGATCATGGGGCACGCATACGCTGGCGATGGCCGCGAACGACCACACGATGCAGCCGGTGATGGGCAGCGACAGACAGCCTTTTCGCTGCTCCAGGAAATCCGCGCGCATCTCCGCCAGCGTCATTCGAGCCTCCTTTCCGTCGCCACTTCGGATGGAAAGCGGACATTAGCACTGCGGCGTGCCTGCGTGCCCTCGCGTGGACACCCCGAACTCCTTTGGAGGCTCGAGATGAAGCGGATGAACACTTCGCTGTACGTTGGAGTATCGATCGTTTCCAGATCGGCCGGACCTTCGCGATCGCCACCACCCCATGCGAACAGCCTTCAAAGCACCGCCTTCGTACTCCCGGGATAGTCGGTGCTCATTGCCATCTTTTCGCCGGCGTCCAGCTCGGCCTGGAGCAACGCGAGTTTCGCCTGGATGCGACGTTGGGCGTCGCTCCCGAGCACTACCCAGTGCCTGTCCGGCTGCGATGCGACGACCTCGTAGATCGCGTCTGCCGCGCGTGCGGGATCGCCAGGGAACATGTCCGGGGTCAGCGCGTCCATGAGGTCACGAAACGCGCCTGACGTGGTCGCATAAGCGGCGATGGGTTCGCCCGAGAACTTCGTCCGCTGCTCGATTCCCGTGCGGAACGAGCCGGGCTCGATCAGCAACGCGCGCAGGCCGATGGGCTGGAGTTCCTGCCACAGCGCTTCTGTCAGCCCCTCCAGCGCGAACTTGCTCGCCGAGTAGTAGCCGTTTGCCGGCAGGCTGCACAGGCCATCCATCGACGACATGTTGACGATCGTCCCCGTGCCTCGCGCGCGCATGCCAGGCAGGACGAGGCGGATCATCTCCACCGGGCCGAAGAAGTTGACCTCGAACTGCGCGCGATAGTCCTCCTCGCGCTGTTCCTCGATGGCGCCGAGGAAGTCGATGCCGGCGTTGTTGACCAGCACGTCGATGCCGCCGAAGTGCGCAAGCGCCTGATCGACGGCTGCAGCGCGTTGCGCGGGATCTGTCACGTCCATCGCGACGGCGAGCGCCTGCGCGGGAAACTCGGAGGCGAGCTCGCGGAGGCCATCCATTCCCCGCGCTGCCAGCACGGCGCGGTCGCCCCGCGTCAGGACGGTCTCCGCGAGCGCGCGACCGAGGCCGCTCGAGGCTCCGGTGATGAACCAGGTGCGCGTATCGTTCCGCCCGCCAGCGCGGATGGATGGTTCAGCGACGAGATCGGACTTGGGGGACATGGATCTTCTCCAGTGGAGGTGATGACGAAGTGCCTTCGTCCAAGGCAGGAAGTGCTCCGCCACCAATGCATCGCGCAGCCGCGATCAAAGCGCCGCCCGCAACGGCCGGAATGCCGTACGAAGCTCGCTGGCGAACAGCTGCGGCTGTTCCCACGCCGCGAAGTGTCCGCCCATGTCCACTTCGTTGAAGTAGTACAGCGTGCGATAGGCCTGCGTCGCCCAGCTGCGTGGCGCGCGGTAGATCTCGCCGGGGAACACCGTGATGGCGACCGGGATGCGGATTTCGCCCGTCTTCTGCGCCACGGCGCTGAAGTTGTTGTTGTGATTTTCCCAGTAGAAGCGCGCGGCCGAGACCGCGGTACCGGTCAACCAGTAAAGGCTGATGTCGTCGAGCATCTCGTCGCGCGTCAACACGCGCTCGGGAATGCCATCGCTGTCGGTCCACTGGACGAACTTGTCGTACATCCAGCCCGCAAGCCCGGCCGGCGAATCGTTCAACGCGTAGCCGACGGTCTGCGGCCGGGTGACCATCATCGCGCCGTACGCGGCGTTCTTCGAGAAGAAGGCATTCAGCGCATCGAACGCGGCCCGCTCCGGCGCGCTCAATCCCGCCGGTGCGGGATCGCCGGCGTTGATCGCGTGGATCACATCCGACGGCACCGTGGCCGGCATGTTGAGATGGATGCCGAGCAGTCCCGATGGCGCCTGTCGCGCCATCGTGTCGGAGATGACCGAACCATGATCGCCGCCCTGCGACACGTAGCGCGCGTATCCCAGGCGCTTCATGAGCACGTCCCACGCACGGCCGACGCGATCCGGGCCCCATCCGACTTCGCGCGGGCGCTCGGAGAAACCATAGCCGGGGATGGAAGGAATCACGACGTGGAATGCGTCCCCTGCCTTGCCGCCGTGCGCGGTCGGATCGGTCAGCGGGCCGATGGCCTTCAGGAATTCCAGCACCGAACCGGGCCAACCGTGCGTGAGGATCAGCGGCATCGCGTCCTCATGCCGGGAGCGCACGTGGATGAAGTGGACGTCGAGTCCATCCAGCTTCGTCATGAATTGTGGCAGTGCGTTGAGCTTGCCTTCCGCCGCGCGCCAGTCGTAATCCCTGGCCCAGTAAGACACCAGCGCCTGCAGTCGCGCCAGCTGGAGGCCCTGCGATTCGTCGCCGACGGTTTCGCGATCCGGCCAACGTGTCGCTGCCGCCCGGCGACGCATGTCGAGCACGTCGGATTCGGGAACGTGGATGCGGAAGGGCCGTATCGCCGCGTCGCCGGCGGTTGCGGCCAGCGACGCGCCTGGCAGCAGGCTCCACGCGCCAGCCGCGGCAAGGGTCCGGGCGGCGTTGCCGAGGAAGCGGCGGCGCTCGCCGTCGAACGGTTCGCCGCTCGGAATGGGATGTTCGATGGAAGTCATGGGGTTCGCGTTTCCGTTCGATTCGTGGGATGGCGCGCCGCTCAACGCGCGGCGCGCGTGGTCTCGAACAGGTACCAGCTGCGGTTCTCGGCCTCGTCGATCCAGGTTTCGAGCAGGCTCGTCGTGGCGACGTCGCCATAGGGCTCGCACACCGCGTGCGTGGAGCGCAGGAAGGACGCGAGCCGGCGATTGTCGTCGGCGAGTTCCGCAAGCATGTCCTGCGGGGTCACGTAGTCGGCGTCGTTGTCGAGCAGCCGCTGCAGGCGCTGGACGTGGCCGATCGAACGCAGCGTCGTGCCGCCCACCTTGCGCGCGCGTTCGGCGATGGCATCGGTCGTGGCGAAGATCTCGCCGGCCTGATCGTCCAGCATCAGGTGGTAGTCGCGGAAATGCGGGCCGGACATGTGCCAGTGGAAGTTCTTGGTCTTCAGGTACAGCGCCAGCATGTCGGCCAGGAGCGTGGTGAGCGCCGCCGCGATGTCGAGGCCGGCCTGGGCACGAAGGTCGGTACGGGTGTGCAGCGGCGCGGACTGCCGCGACTTGACGGGAAGCATGTTCATGACGATCTCCTTCCTGGACAGGCCCGAGGGCCGATGCCCGCAGACTAGGCAGGCGCGTCCATGCCGTGTATCGGACGATCGTGTCGCCGCCTCATACTTTGGTTTGCATCGACGCCATGCATGCGCGGCGCGATGCTGCGGCGGTGCTACTGTTCACCCCCGCCGACCGCCGCACCGGAGCCGTCCGTGGCCGCCCCGCCCCGCCCGCAGTCCCGCCCGTACATCGCGCGTGCCGCCGTGCGCGCTCCAACGCGCGACCGCGTCAGCCCGTGGCTGCTTCGCACGTCGGCGGCGGCGCTGATGCTGGGCATCTTCCTGCTCGACACGCTCACCACGCTGGAAGGCGCGGTCGCGGTGCTGTACGTCGTCGCGGTGCTGCTGGTCGCCGGCACGCATCGCCGTGGCGACATCGCGATGGCGGCGGCAGGAGGCGTCCTGCTGACGGTCATCGCCTACGCGCAGTCGCACGGTCTGGAACATGTGGGTTCGCAGACCGTGCGCGCGTTCGTGAGCCTGTCGGCCATCGGCATCGCGGCGCTGCTGGCGCTCCAGAACCAGGGCGCGGTCCACACGTTGTCGGCGCAGGCGACGCTGCTGGACGTCTCGCACGACATGATCTTCGTGCGCGATATCGCCGGAACGATCACCTTCTGGAACGCCACCGCCGAAAGCGTCTACGGCTTTTCGCCGGCGCAGGCGCTGGGCCGCCATGCGGACGAACTGCTGGGCACGCGCTATCCCGATCGTCGCGAGAATGTCGAGGCGCAACTGCTCGCCACCGGCCGCTGGGAAGGCGTGCTCGAACAGGTTACGCGCCATGGAAACACGCTCGTGCTGGACAGCCGCTGGGTGCTGCAGCGCGACGACAAGGGGCGTCCTACCGGCGTGCTCGAAACGCATACCGACATCACCGAACGCAAGGCCGCGTACGCCGCCCTGGTGCGCAGCGAGCAGCGCTTCCGCCGCATGTTCGACGAGAGCCGCATCGGCGTGCTGCAGCAGGACTGGAGCGCGGTGCGCGCCGAACTCGACGCGTGCGGCCTGCGCGATGCCGATGCGCTGGCGCACCACATCGCGGAGCATCCCGAGTTCGTCGGCCACGCGCGCCGGCTCGCGCGCATCCAGGAGGTGAACCCTGCCTTCGCGATGATGTTCGCCGGCAGCAAGTCGATGACCGCACCGGCATCCGTGCAGGACATCATCGGCGATGCCGACCGCACCTTCGCCGCGGCATTGCTGGCCTTCGCGCGCGGGGATGCGTTCCACGAAGGCGAAACCGAGATCGTCCGCCGCGGTGGCGATCGGGCGCCGGTGCTGTTCACCATCACGTTCCCCTCCGCCGGGGACGCCGATGCGAGCGTGCTGGTGTTCGTGGTCGACAACACCGAGCGCCAGCGCGCACAGGACGCGTTGCTGCTCGCACAGACCGAACTGGCCCATGCCTCGCGCGTGTCGACGCTGGGCGAGCTGACGGCGTCGATCGCGCACGAGGTCAACCAGCCGCTGATGAGCGTGGTCACCTACGGCGAGGCCGGCATGCGCTGGCTGCGCCGCGATCCGCCGGACCTGCACGAGGTCGATACGGCGATCTCGCGCATCGTGTCCGAAGGACGCCGGGCCGGCGAGATCGTGCAGCGTATCCGCTCGTTTCTCGGCAAGGCGACGGCCGGGCACGAAACGCTCGACATCGCCACTGTCATCGAGGAAGCGACGCGCCTGGTCCAGCACGAGCTGGCGCGCGGCGCCGTCGACTTCCACCTCGAACTCGAAGCGCACCTGCCGGCCGTCCGCGGCGACCGGGTCCAGTTGCAGCAGGTGCTGGTGAATCTGATGGTCAACGCAAGCCAGGCGATGACGGGACAGTCCAGTCGCCGGCGGCTGTCGGTGTTGGCTGCAGGAACAGGCGACGGCCGCATCGACATCGTCGTCGCCGACACCGGTCCAGGGATCGCTCCCGAACATCTGGAACGCCTGTTCGATCCCTTCTTCACCACGCGCCCGGAAGGCATGGGCATGGGGCTGGCGATCTGCCGCACCATCGCCGAATCGCACGGCGGCCGGCTCGGCGTCGAGAGCACGCCCGGCAATGGCGCGACGTTCCGGCTCTCGCTCGCCACCGCGACGGAGGTTTCCGCATGAGCACGCCAGTGAACCCGCCCGCGAATCCGCGTGGCGCCGCGCCCACTGCCCCACTGGTCGTCATCGTCGACGACGAAGCGGCAGTGCGCGACGCGCTGGACAGCCTGTTCCGCTCCATGGGACTGCGCACGCTGCTGTTCGCCTCGCCGGCCGACCTGCTGCAGGCCGGCGTGCCGGATACGCCGGGCTGCCTGATCCTCGACGTGCGCCTGCCGGGCATCAGCGGCCTGGACCTGCAGGAGCAGCTCGAGCGCCACGGCATCGCGCTGCCCATCGTGTTCATGACCGGGCACGGCGACATTCCGATGTCGGTACGCGCGATGAAGGCCGGCGCGGTCGATTTCCTGCCCAAGCCGTTCCGCGACCAGGACATGCTCGATGCGGTGGCCGGCGCGATCGAACGCGATGCGCAACGCCGCGCCGGCAACGCGGCCCTGGACGAGGTACGCACGCGCTACGCGACGCTGACGCCGCGCGAGCGCGAGGTCATGGCGCACGTCGCTTCGGGCCTGATGAACAAGCAGGTCGCCGGTCTGCTCGAACTGAGCGAGATCACGGTGAAGATCCATCGCGGCAACGTCATGCGGAAGATGGGCGTGCGCACGCTGGCCGACCTGGTGCGCCAGGCCGAGGCGCTGGCGCTGGGCGCGCACAAGGCCGACGGACATACGTCCGTATGATTCCGCGCCGCGACATGTGCGGGTAACGTTCGCATGCCGCCACCCGATGCGCGATTTCAGCGCACGGCGGCACGAAGGGCCCTGATGAAGCACGCATCCATGATCGCGATCCTCGACGACGACGAAGGCGTCAGGACGTCGCTCTCCAGCCTGGTGCGATCGCTCGGCCACGACGTCTGTACGTACGCGTCGGCGGCAGCGTTCCTCGCCGACGCCGGCGCGGGCGATCCCGATTGCCTCATCACCGACATGCAGATGCCGGGCATGACCGGCGCGCAGTTGCTGGAAGCGCTGGTCGTGGCCGGGAGGCGGTTCCCGACGATCGTCATGACCGCGTTCCCGTCGGACGCCACGCGCCAGCGCGTGCTCGCTGCCGGCGCCCTCGCCTACCTGGTCAAGCCGGTGGACGGCCCCACCGTGGCGCGCTGCATCGACGCGGCGCTGGCGCGGGGCGAAGAGCGCGACCATACGTAGGTAGTATTCCGCCGCCATCGCCCGCCCCGTAGTTTCTCCGTGTGTCCACCCCACGGAGTAACCGCAATGAGCTTCATCACCACCGACGACGGCGCCAGCATCTTCTACAAGGACTGGGGCCCGAAGAGCGCGCAGCCCATCGTCTTCCACCACGGCTGGCCGCTGTCGAGCGACGACTGGGACGCGCAGATGTTGTTCTTCCTCGCGAAGGGCTATCGCGTGGTCGCGCACGACCGTCGCGGCCATGGGCGTTCGAGCCAGGTCAGCGACGGCCACGACATGGACCATTACGCCGCCGATGCCGCGGCCGTCGTGAAGCACCTGGACCTGCGCAACGCCGTGCATATCGGCCACTCCACCGGTGGCGGCGAAGTCGCGCGCTACGTTGCCCGCCACGGTGCCGGCCGTGTCGCGAAGGCGGTGCTGATCGGCGCCGTGCCGCCGATCATGCTGAAGACCGACGCGAATCCGGGCGGGCTTCCGATCGAGGTGTTCGACGGTATCCGCGCCGCGGTGGCCGCCAATCGCGCGCAGTTCTTCCGCGATTTCCCGTCAGGCCCGTTCTACGGCTTCAACCGCGACGGCACGAAGGTCGACCCCGGCGTGATCGACAACTGGTGGCGCCAGGGCATGACCGGCAGCGCGAAGGCGCACCACGAGGGCATCAAGGCGTTCTCGGAAACGGACTTCACGCAGGATCTGCAGGCCATCGACGTGCCGACGCTGGTACTGCACGGCGACGACGACCAGGTCGTGCCGATCGCCGATTCGGCGATGCTGACCATCAAGCTGCTCAAGCACGGCACGTTGAAGGTGTATCCGGGCTACCCGCACGGCATGTGCACCACGCATGCCGACGTGATCAACGCGGACGTTCTGGCGTTCATCCGCGGCTGATCGCCTCGACGCCGTACCTGCGAGTTCCAGAGCGGCAACCCGCGATGGTTGCCGCTCTTGTTCATGCACGGCACCGGCCGCGCTGCAGTCCGGCACGAGCCATCGTGTGCTCCAGAAAAAAAAAAAAGCCCCGGGCGCGAGGCCCGGGGCAACGTGGGGAAGCGAAGCGTGGGGGGAGTTACTTCGCTTCCGCAGCGCGCTCGATCTGGCGGGCCACGACGTCCGGGTGCGACACCATCACCACGTGCGAGGCGCCAGCAACGACTTCGGTATTGCGCGACTTCGCGCGTTCGGCCATGAACGCCAGCGCTTTCGGCGGGATGTTCAGGTCCTTGTCGCCATAGACGAACCACGACGGGATGGTCGTCCACGACGGGCTGCCCGACTTCTCGTTGAGCGCGGCCTCGGTGATGGGGCGCTGCGTGGCGGCCATCAGCGCGGCATCGGCCTTCGATACGTCGGCCGCGAACTGCTGGTGGAACCTGTCCTGCTGGATGTAGAGATCGTTGCCACCCGTCGCCAGCTTGACCGGCGGCGCGATGGCCGGGCCAAGCGTGCTGCCCGGGAACTTGCCCGACAGCCCGGCAGCGGTCTCACCCACATCCGGCGCGAACGCGGCGACGTAGACGAGCGCCTTCACGTTCGACTTGTCGCGCGCGGCTTCGGTGATGACGCTGCCGCCGTAGGAATGCCCGACCAGCACGACCGGCTTTCCGAGGCTGGCCACGACATCGCCGACGTACGCGCCGTCGCTGGCGACGCCACGCAGCGGGTTCGCGACGGCGACGACCGGGTAACCATCCTTTTCGAGGATGCGGATCACGCCGTTCCAGCTGGACGCATCGGCGAAGGCGCCGTGCACCAGTACGACGGTGGGCTTGGCGGCCTGCGCCGATGCGTCCGTGGCGAACGCGGCAGCGCCCAGCGCCATTGCAAGCAACAGGTGTTTCATGTGCGTCTCCTTTCGTGGGGTGAAGGTCAGGCAGGAAAATCGGTGGAGATGCTGAGGTGGCGCCACCGCGCCAGTTCGTCCAGGCGTGCATGTTCGACGCGTTCGATGACGGACACCGCGTCGGTGCCAAGCGCGAGCCGCAGCGGCGGTGCCTCCATCGCCGCGACCTGGAGGATTGCATGCGCGGCACGCGCGGGATCGCCTGGCTGGCGGCCGTCGTACTCGCGTTGCATGCGCGCGGCGTTGCCGACGACGGCGTCGTACTCGGGCCGGCCTTCGGCCAGCGACGTCGAAGCGCCGGCGAAGTCCGTGCGGAAGCCACCCGGCTCGATGATGGTCACGCGCACGCCGATCAGCGCCATCTCCTGCGCGAGCACTTCCGAAAAGCCCTCGATGCCCCATTTCGCGGCCGAATACGGCGCGCGTCCCGGCGCACCGACGCGACCGCCGACCGACGAGAACTGGATGAAGTGGCCGCTGCGCTGCTTGCGCATCAGCGCGATGGCGGCCTTGGTCATGATGATCGTGCCGAACAGATTCGTCTCGATCTGGCTGCGGAAGTCGTCGAGCGTGGTGTCCTCGACGGAGTTCACGTTGCCGTAGCCGGCGTTGTTCACCAGCACGTCAAGCCCGCCGAATGCATCCACGGCCTCACGCACGGCTGCGTCGGCCGCGACGGGATCGGTGACGTCGAGCGCCACTGCGCGTACCGCGTCGCCGTACCGCGCGACCACGTCGTGCAGCTGCGACGGATCGCGCGCGCTCGCCACCACTTGATGCCCGGCCTCAAGCGCCGCCTGCACGAGTGCGCGGCCCAGCCCGCGGGAACTGCCTGTGATCAGCCATCGTTGCGTCATGTCGTTTCTCCTGATGGTTTCGCTCACGGCGCCAGGCGCGTGAACACGTAGTCGCGATCCTTCACGCGCGCTTCGTGGCAAGCGAAACAGGTGCGGTGCTGCGCTTCATCGGTCGGCACGCCGTCGATGAAGCGGCCAAAACCCCATCCGCCGCTTGCGGCGTACCGCTTCGAATCCTTCACCATCACCTGCACGGTCGTGGCCGCGCCGGGAATCGTCGCCGATGCGAAATCCGGCGACTGCACTTCCTTCCAGGCGAGCTTCACCAGCACGCTTCCGTCGGGAAAGGGCAACGCTCCCCTGCGATACGCGCGCACGGCGATGTCGTTGCCGAGCACGACGCGCAGTTCGTCGAACGGCGCGGCTTCGCGCGCGGGTGCGATGAGCTCCCATCCGCGGTAGCCCTGGGGCACGGTGACGCCGTATACCGGCGATGCGGGTCTGGCGGCCTTCGCGTCATCGGCGGCGGTGATCGCGATCAGGCCGAGCACCACCAGCGCGATGGGAAGTACGACCCATCTGGTCTTCATGTCGTCGTCTCCGCGGATCAGAGCCGGTCCGCGTCGACGATCGCCTGTGCGAACGCGTGCGGGTCTTCCTGCGGCAGGTTGTGGCCGATGCCGCCGGTGATCAGGCGGTGCTCGTACTTCCCGGCGAAACGCCTGGCGTAGGCTTCCGGCGCCGGATGCGGCGCGCCGTTCGCATCGCCTTCCATCGTGATGGTCGGCACGCCGATCGACGGAGCCTGCGCGAGGCGGTTTTCCAGCGCGTCGTACTTCGCTTCGCCCTGCGCAAGGCCGAGGCGCCAGCGGTAGTTGTGGATCACGATGTCGACGTGGTCGTCGTTGGCGAACGCGGCCGCGCTGCGGTCGAACGTGGCATCGTCGAAATTCCACTTCGGCGACGCGAGCTTCCAGATCAGCTTCGCGAAGTCGTGGCGATTCCTGTCGTAGCCGGCGCGGCCGCGTTCGGTGGCGAAGTAGAACTGGTACCACCATTGCAGCTCCGCTTCCGGCGGCAATGGTGCCTGCCCCGCGGCCTGGCTGCCGATGAGATAACCGCTGACGGCGACCAGCGCCTTCACGCGTTCGGGCCACAGCGCGGCGACGATATCGGCCGAACGCGCGCCCCAGTCGAAGCCGCCCAGTACCGCGGTGCGGATGCGCAGCGCGTCCATGAACTGCACGACATCCTCGGCCAACGCCGACGGCTGCCCGTTGCGCAGCGTATCGCCGGAGACGAAGCGCGTGCCGCCGTATCCGCGCAGGAACGGCACCAGCACGCGGTAACCCAGCTTCGCCAGCATCGGCGTCACTTCGACGTAGCTGTAGATGTCGTAGGGCCAGCCGTGCAGCAGGATCACCACAGGGCCATTGGCGGGACCGGCTTCGGCGTACTCGACGTCGAGCAGGCCCGCACGTACGGTCTTCAGCGGTGCGAATGCCGTCGCCTGCGCGCGTCGTACGAGCGGCGTTGCCGGCGACGCCGGCGCGGCATGCGCGCCGCGCACCAGCCCGAGCGGTGCGGCCGCGACGCCCAGCGCCGCGGTGGCGAGCATCTTGCGGCGGAGCGGATCGAACGGTGCGGGGGCTAGCTTGTCCATGGTGTTCTCCGTGTCGTGGGATGCGCGAACATCGGACGCGACGCGTGGGGAGCGTCCGTCCGGCGTGGCGCCATGCGGTACCGGTGTGTGAACAGCTTCGTTGACCCGTGTATCCCGGATGTGTCCGGGCAGGCCGCCCTTCGTATCGAAATGTTCGAGGGGCCGATCGCCGGTCGATGCGCGACTTCAGCGGTCGTGGCCATCTAAGCAGCCGGACATGCGCCACGCGATAACACGTAGGTATGGACCCATACCCATGTATGTCCCCTCGGGCGCCCCGCGTCCGCCCGATTTGTATCGCGATGTAGCGAGGCGACGCGTGGACGCACTGGGTGACGATCGCGCCCGTCCAGGACACGGGCCGGATACACGCAGGGCGCCCAATGCATCCACCCCGCCGGATCGTCCGCGGGCCCAATATGGAAGGACCAGATCATGACCAACCCGCCCTCCCCGCCCCGCAAGGCGGCCCTCGTCTTCGGCGGTTCGCGCGGCATCGGCGCGGCTACTGCCCGTCGCCTGGCCCATGACGGGTATGCGGTCGCCCTCACCTACGCCTCGCGCGCCGACAAGGCGGCCGAGGTGGTCGAATCCATCGAGGCCGACGGAGGCATGGCCGTCGCGTTGGCGGCGGACAGTGCCGACGCCAATGCGATCGCCACTGCCGTATCGGATGCCGTCGAGCGCTTCGGGCCGCTTCATGTTGCCGTAGTCAACGCGGGCATCTACCAGGGCAGCCCGCTGGAGCAGTTTCCGCTGGACGTGCTGGACCGGATGCTCGCCGTCAACGTACGGGGCGTGTTCCTTGCGGTGCAGGCGGCGGCTTCGCGGATGGCCGACGGCGGCAGCATCATCACGATAGGCAGCAACACCGCTGTCCGCGGCGGCGTGGTCGGAAGCAGTGTCTACGCGATGTCCAAGGCTGCCGTGGCGACGCTGGTCCGCGAGCTGGCGCTGGATCTGGCCCCTCGCCACATCACCATCAACAACATCCAGCCGGGGCCGATCGAAACCGACATCACGACGGGTTTCCTCGATCACCTGATCGAACGCAACCCGCTCAAGCGTGTCGGCCGTCCGGACGAAGTCGCAGCACTTGCCGCCTTTCTTTCCAGCGCCGACGCGCGCTACATGACCGGAGCAAGTTTGACGATGGACGGCGGCTACTCAATCTAGGGCGCCGGCCAACCTGCCCACAGGGGCGCTGCCCTGCCTGGCCGTAGCGAGGCAGCGCCCCAGGATCCGCGCGGAGCCGGCGCCTGGATGAACTGGCGCATGTTCGCCACCAGCCATTCCGGGTCGTCCCACATCAGGAAATGGCGACCTGCATCGCTGAGTTCGATGCGCACGCCGGGCAGCGTCGCGTACTCGCGTTCGAAGATCGCTTGGGTCGATTCACGGGTCGCGCCGTACTGCGCGTACCCCGCCCAGGAGCCGAGCACGAGGGTCGGTGCACGCACCGCCTGCAACTGCGGGCGCAGGTCGATGGTCATCAGCTCGTACATCGCCTGCGCGGTGGTCGCCCGATCGCTGGCCTCGCCCCAGCGCTCCAGCGTCTGGACGCGTTCCGGAGAACTGGCCATGTTCTTCACCGCCGCTGCGGCGCCCGCCCGATACGCGTCGACCTCCTGCGCGAGCATCTGCTTGCGTATGCCCTCGGCCATCGGGCGCGTGGTCTCGGAGGTGGCCGCAGGATTCGTGGCGGCGGGAAGGAACGGCAGCGAATCGACCACGACCAGGCGATCGACCGCGTCCGGACGCGCGATGGCGATCTGCAAGGCAAGCACACCGCCCAGGCTGTGGCCGACCACGACCGGGCGTCGCAACTTGCGGACTTCGATGTACGACACGACCCGATCGCGCATGTCCGCCAGCCAGGCCTCATCGCGGAGATCGGGCGCGGCGGGTAATCCGGCGAAGCCGGGCAGCTGGACGAGATGGCACTGGATGCGATCGGCCTGCAATGCGGCACAGGTTTCGCGCCAGGTTTCGGCGGCGCTGTTGAGGCCGGGAATCATCAGCACCGGGCGCCCCTCCCCCACCACTTCGACGCGCAGGCCTTCGAACTCCTGCTGCGCCGCAGCCGCATGGCCGAAGAGCATCGTCAAGACGGTAACGGCGGCCAGCCGGAAGAGATTCGTGCGCTTCATCGCCTGCGTCCATGCCATTGGGATGCATGCCAACGTAAGCGTTTGCGCCGCTGCGGCAAGAGCCAATGCGGCGCGCATGGAAGGTACCGACCGGGATTATCGCGCCGTGACTTTCCGGAAGCTCAAGGCCCGCAACTCCATGCCCTGCGTCAACGATTCCACCACCAGCGTGTTCCGCCCCGGCAGAAGGGTCACTTCGCTCACACGGTCGATGCGCAGCTCGCCCACGTCTTCCCCATTGACCCGCGCCCGCACGCGCCCGTGCCCGCCAACGATGTCCAGCGCGTAGCGCCCCGAGCGTTCGACTTCGAACGTGTAACGCATCCACTCGCCCGCATCCATGTCGACGACGCGCCAGCCTTCCTCATCGTGATGGAGATCCACGCCGTCGTTGCGATACGCCTTCGCCGGATTCCAGTCCACGCGCGGCTTGCCGGTTTCGTTCGCGGAGTTGCTGTCGTGGTACGCGATGCCATCGCGTCCCATGTCGAAGTCCACCGCCGCGATCTCGCCGCCTTCGACGCCGATGCGGTGCGGCTTGAACGGCACCGACAGGTTCGAATGCGGCGCGCGCAGCCAGGCATCGACGACGTCGGGCTGGATGCGGTTGTGTTCGAAGCGGATGTCGTGCGTGGCCAGCGTCATCAGCGCCGTCTCCGCTTCGGCCGCCGAAGGGCGCGGCCCTTCGCCGCGCCAGTACGCGAGGATGCGCTGGTAACCGGGATTCGCCACGACCTGCAGTGGATTGTTGTAGCGCAGCTTCTTCAGCGGCCACGACGCCCAGCCGATGCCCTCGCCTTCGACCAGCGCGACGGTGCGTGCGTACCAGTCGTTCGAGTTTTCGCCCGTTTCACCCAGATACAAAGGCACGTTCCACTCGTCGCGCAGGGCGAGCTGTTCTCGGATGCTCTCGCGCGTGGTGCCGTTCCAGTACTTGTGGAAGCTGACGACGAGGTTGTCGTCCCACGGAACAAGCCCGCGCTGCGCGTCCAGCACGCCGCGATAGTTGTTGCCCCAGCAGTTGCCTTCGATGATGACGATGTGCCGCGTGTCGACTTCGCGGATCGCACGCGTCGTGCGCACCAGCAGTTCGCGCAACGGAGCGTTGCCGGTTTCGTTGCAGCCGTTGCGGTCGTTCCTGTCTGCGAAGCCCCAGTTGGGTTCGTTGATGATGTCGTAGGCCGCGATCGCCGGCTCGTCCTTGTAGCGCTCGGCGATGCGGCGCCACAGCGCGACCATCTTGTCGCGATACGCCGCGTCGTCCCATAGCGAAGGTGCGTCCGGATCGCGATCGGCGATGTTCACGTCGTTCCCCTGCCCGCCCGGCGCGGCGTGGAGGTCGAGGACCAGGCGCATGCCATTGGCCTTCAGCCACGACAACAGCTGATCGGTACGGCGGAAACCTTCTTCGCGCCAGGTCTGCCCGCCGCGCACGGGTTCCTCGGACACCGGCGCGGTGTACAGCGCGTAATGCATCGGCAGGCGTACCGAATCGAAACCCCATGCGGCGAGCGCGTCGATATCGGCCTTGGTGACGTGGTTGTCGAGCCAGGCCTGGTAGAACGCGCGGGTCTTCTCCTCGCCGATCAGTTCGACGATGCGCGCGCGGATCGAACGCTGCGTGCCGGGCCCCGGCACTTCCAGCATGTAGCCTTCCTGCAGCATCCAGCCGCCGAGGCCGACACCGCGAAGCACCACGGCTCGGCCGCTTTCGTCGACGATTCGCGTCCCGTCGGTGCGAAGGAAACCCTGCGTCGTCTCGCCGCGTGCCTGCGCCGCCGCGGGCGATGACCACATTCCGGCCAACGCCAGCAGCGCGCCGCCGAGTCGTGCGCCTGCCCACAGCGCGCCCATGCCGGCGTCAGGCGCTGGCGGCAGCGGGCTCGCGAACGCCCGGGCAGTACTGGTCCAGGTACGCCTGGTGCGGCGGCAGGTGGCGCACGGTGTTGTCGACGTGCGTGCGGATGTCGTCGAGGAAACGGCGCAGGTCCGGCTCGCTCATCACGTTTGCGGTCGGGTGGTACTGCTTCGGCATCACGCCCTGCCCCATCATCACCTGCACCCACGAGTTCTCCGCGAACAGTTCCTCTGCAGTGCGGAAGACATTGCCGGTTTCGCGGAACAGGTCGATGCGGTGCTTGAGCGTGGCCGGGATCTCCATCTCGCGGATCGCCTGCCAGTACGGCGTGTCGCTCCGGTTGGTCAGGTGGTAGTGCAGCACCACGAAGTCGCGCACGTGCTGGATTTCCGAATCCAGCTGCGCGTTGTACTGGTCGATCTCCGCCTGTGCGATGGTCTGCGGGAACATCCGCAGCAGATGCACGATGCCACGCTGGATGAGGTGGATCGTGGTCGATTCCAGCGGCTCGATGAAACTGCCCGCCAGTCCGAGCGCGACGACGTTCCGGTTCCAGCACTGCTGGCGCTGGCCCGGCTTGAAGCGGATCGGCCACGGCTGTTTGATTACTTCGCCTTCGACGCTGGAGAGGAAAACCTCGCGCGCCTCGTCGTCGTCCATGAACTTGCTGGAATAGACGATGCCGTTGCCCATGCGATGCTGCAGCGGAATGCGCCACTGCCAGCCGGCGTCGCCGGCGATCGCGCGCGTGTACGGCACCGCGTCGCGCACGGCGGTGGTCTGCGTGGCCAGCGCGCTGTCGTTGAACAGCCAGTGCGACCAGTCGGTGAAGCCGACGCCGAGCGTCTGTCCGATCAGCATCGCGCGGAAGCCCGTGCAGTCGATGAAAAGATCGCCTTCCAGCACCGAACCGTCGGCGAGCTTCAACGCCGTGACGTGGCCCGACGCCTCATCGGTCTGCACTTCGACGATCTTGCCCTCGACACGCCTGGCGCCGTGCTGCTGGCTGAGTGTGCGCAGGAAGCGCGCGTACAGGCTCGCATCCATGTGATACGCGTAGTTGATGCCGCCGCGCGGCAAATGCGCGAAACGGTCCTGCAACGCCGCCTTCAGCTCGACGCAGTAGTCCTCGTAGCCGCTGGCGATGCCCAGCTCGCGCCCGCGCATCCAGAAGTGCTGGAAACCGGCCGACCAGTGGTCCTTGCCGCTGGTGCCGAAGGAATGGATGTAACGGTGTCCCTTTTCCAGCCAGTTCTCGAACGAGATGCCGAGCTTGATGGAGCCCTTCACCGCCGACATGTACTCCTGCTCGTTGATCTCCAGCAGGCGATGGAACGTCACCAGCGTCGGGATCGTCGCCTCGCCGACGCCGACGGTACCGATCTCCTCGGACTCGATCAGCGTGATGTCGAGCACCTTGCCGAGCGTGCGCGCGAGCGCGGCGGCGGCCATCCAGCCGGCGGTACCGCCACCGGCGATGACGACGCGGCGGATCGGGCGGTTGGCGATGTCGGTGGTGGTCATGCCGTGGAATCCTCAGCGATTGAGTCGTTGCAGCAGACGCGCGCGCAGGCTGCGCGCACGGGTATCGTCCAGCGGCGCGAGCACGCGCTGCGCAGCTTCGGGAATGTGCCCGGCGGTCGCATCGTCCGCGCCGAACACGTAATGGCGGAACACGTCGTCCCAGATCGCCCGCTGCTTCGGCGGAAGATCGCGCACCGTCATGATCGCCAGCATCAGCGCGTTCATCGGCGTGTCCATCCACGCCGGCGACTGCCGCCACCAGTAGTTCACCAGCACGTTGAACGCTTCCAGCCCTTCCATGTGATGCCACCACATGGAAGGAATCAGCACCGCGTCCCCCGGCTCCAGCACGGCCGTGCGCGCGTGGGCGCAGGCTTGCGCGAACTTCGGGAAGCGCTCGAGATCCGGTGCGGCGAAATCCACCAGGCTGATCGGCTGCCCGGCCGGCGTGTGGTCGAGCGGACCGATGTAGAGGTTGCGCAGCTGTTCCGGCGGAAACAGCGTCACGCGCCGACGCCCGGCGACCACGCAGGCCAGGTTTTCCGGCACGTCCTGGTGCGCGGCGATGCGCGTGCGGTTGCCGATCCAGATGCTCGCCAGCGGCTCGTCCACGCCAAGCGCCACATCGTTCTGCGCGCGGAAGCCCGGCAGCCAGGTGTCGATCGTGGTCGAGGCGACGTAGATCGCCGGCGACGCCGGATCGTCCGCATAGCGCAGCAGCGTGTTGAGCGCGACGTGCAGCGGCACGTGTTCCTGGCGGAAATTGAAGCCGCTCAGGTCGTCGTTGTAGAAGAAGCGCCCGCCGATCTCCGGCGGTCCGACCGTCGCGACCACCGGCGGTGCATCGCGGCGTTCGAACGCGCGCAGGTAGTTCACGGCGGTTTCGGCCGACTCGCGCGCCGCCCGCACCATCGGCCAGTCGGCGACGACACCGCGCAGCACGACCGGTTCGCCGCCGTGCAGCAGATCCTGTGGCAACGCACGCGGATCGAGCCCTGTGCGTTCCTCGATGGGGCGTGCGCCCGGAAGGTCAACGCCGCGCGGCATGGCGGCGGTTCATCCGCTCGATCAGGTCGCGGAAGCGCGACACCGATGCGACGGCCATGAACACCGGCTCCAGGAAACCGGCGCGATGCAGGTCGGCCAGCGCGTCGGCATCGAGCGCGCGCAGGCGTTCCTCGTGGATGGTGTGGAAACCACTGAGCCGGTTCACGTTGCCGTCGTCGAGTTCGATGTCGAGCGCGAACGATTCCAGCAGTCGATGTTTCTCCAGCGCCGCGACGAACGCCGGCACCTGCGCGATCCCGTCGTGCAGCGCCAGCAGCACGGAGGTGATGCGGTCCAGGTATTCGGTGGTGCCGCCATGCGCGCGGAACAGCGCCTCGCCCTGCCCCGTCGTCGCGCGCGGATGGTCGAGGTCGACGTGCACGGTCAGCGATTCGCCATCGCGCCCGATGAGGAACGGCTGGCGTTCGATCGACAGCGGCACGTAGGTCGCGTTCCAGCGGCCTTCGTGCAGGAACAGGTTCTGCCCTTCCGTGAAGCCGAACAGCGCCAGCGGCTGCATGGCGCCATCGGCGCCACGACGGAACACGATGGGGTAATGCGCCTGCACGTTGCGGAACTCGGCAGGAAAGGTGATCGCGAACATCACCTCGTCGCCCAGCGCTGCGTCGCGGCGGGTGTCGATGCGCAGGTCGTGGTGTTCGATGTTGTTGAGCGCTGCGTGGTTCGGCATTGAAGTCCTGCGGCGGGCGGCGGATCGATGGCCCATCCTAAGCGCGATCCGCCCTGTCGTGCGCGACTGTCCGGGGTCGTAACCCGGGCAAGGCAGCGGCACGGTTCGCTGCGCCTGCCCGGGTTACGGGGGAGCCGGTCAGAAGTCGAACTAGAAGTTGTAGCGGAAACCCACCATGTACCGCGGCCCGTTCTGCGTCGCGTACAGGACCTCGTGCTTGTTGCGCCCGAAGATCCGCGTGGTCTCGTCGGTCAGGTTGATGCCCTCGAACTGCACGGTCAGCTGGTCGTTGACCTTGTAGCCGACGCTCAGGTCGAACTGGCCGTAGTCGTCCACGTACTGCGGATTGGGAATGCCCGAACCATCGAACACCGCCGACAGGAACTGGTCGCGCCAGTTGTAGGCCGCACGCACCGACCAGTCGAATTTCTCGTAGAACAGCACCAGGTTCGCCGAGTCGCTCAGGCCCACCAGTGCGAACTGTCCGCCGATGATCGAGTTGTCGTAGTTCAGGTCCGGCGAATCGACGATGGTGTAGTTCGCCGCGATGCCGAAGCCGCTGTCGCCGAACACGTGCTGCAGCGCGATTTCCCAGCCATCGAGCGTGGAGTTGTCGGTGTTGGCCGGCGTGTTGACCTTGAAGTTCGCCAGCGGATCGCCCGGCTGCCCGACGATGGTGCCGGTCAGGTTGCCGGTGGAGTCCGTACCGGTCGCGGTCACGCCGGGCTGGCCGTTGAAGTTGGTGAAGATGTAGTTGCGGATGCAGACCATGTCCGCGGTCGGGCAACTGGGCAACGCCGCGTTCCAGTACGCGCCGCCGACCGGCGTGTGCAGGTTGAACGGCGTCACGCCGTCGCTTCCGCCCACGTCGATGATCTGCTCGTCGCCGATGTAGTTCTTGATGTTCTTGCGGAAGTAGCCGGCCGAAATGTAGCTCGATTCGGCGTAGTACCACTCCAGCGAGAGATCGAAGTTGTCCGACAGCAGCGGCTTCAGCGTCGGGTCGCCCTGCGCGCCCGTGCCGCCGTCCACGCGCACGATCTGGTCCAGCGTGCGTCCGCCCTGGAGGTCTTCCCAGCCCGGCCGGCCGATGGTCTGGCTATAGCTGCCGCGCAGGATCACCGAATCGGTGATGTCCAGGCTCAGGTCGAGGTTGGGCAGGAAGTAGTCGTATTCGCCGCGACGCGTGGCGAACGTGGGCTCACCGAAGTTGAGGTTCAGCTCGTTCGCCGACGCCCACGAAATGCTGCTCGCGGTCGGCACCAGCGCGGAGGACGTGACCTCGGTCTTCTCGTAGCGCACGCCGAGCGCGACGTTGAGCGGCATGCTCCAGTCGAACTTCGTCGTGTACTGCATGTAGCCGCCGGTGGACTTCTCGTTCGTGCGCAGGTCGCGCGTGAACTCGCTCGGCGCCTGGTACCACTCCGGATGCCCGGTCAGTTCCGCCGCACGGTTGCGCAGGCGATCGAAATCGAACAGCAGGAAGCGGTCGGTGAACTGCGGCGAGTTGTGGCCGGAGAAGCCGTCGAAATACCGGCCCATGTTGTCGGCGAACCAGATGTTGTCGTCGTAGTCCGCCGGCGTGCCGACGCCGCCCCAGGTATCGCGCTGCATGAAGCCGTAAGCGGTGCGGTTGTCGACGTCGGTATAGGACGCGCCGAAGTCGAGGCCGGAGTACTCGCCGAACTCGAAGCGGCCCTTGAACTGGCTCTGCTCGATCTCGCTCTTGGTGTACGCGTTCTGGAACACCGAGCCGGTCACCAGCGCCTGCGACGGATCCACGCCCGCCACGCCCGGCGGCAGCTGGATGTTGACGATCGGAAAATCGCCACGGAAATCCGCCGTCGTCGTGCCGCGAACGAACGCCGACGCACCCAGTATGCCCGCCGAACCCCACGGACTGTCGGGCTTCGTCTCGGCCGAGGAGTTGTGGTAGTCGAACTGCAGGTCCAGCGAATCGTTGACCTGCCAGTCGACGTTGAAGCCGAGCGATTCGTTCTTGTTGACGTTCGCCAGGCGCATGCCGCCCATCGAGACGTCGCTGGTGGCCGGGTTGATGATCTCGGAGTAGATCAGCGGCGCGGCGACCGGACCATCGGTCCACGAACTCATCGACGGACCGAAGTTGAACCATACCGACAGCTCGTTGCGCTGCTGCTGGATCTTGTTCTCGGAGTAGGTGTAATCCAGCGTCGTCGTCACCGCGTCGCTGGGCGCCCACTGCAGCGTCAGCTGGCCGTTGGTGCGCTGGCGCTGCACGCCGTTGACGCTGTAGTTCAGGTTCTGCGGCACCGAGTAGATGTCGTCCGGGCCCGGACGGTTGATGATGTTCTCCGAGCCTGGCGTGCCCGGCTGCGGGATCGTGCCCCAGTTGTTTTCGTCGCCGCGGAACGGACGCCAGCCGTTCGGCACGGAGGCCTGGCTGAAACCGAAGTCGCGTTCCTGGTAGCTGCCGCTCAACGCCACGCCGAAGGTGCCGTCGGCATAGCGCTGGCTGAAGATGCCCGACAGTTCCGGCGTGATGTCGTGGCCCTGCAACGACTTGGGCAGGTTGCCGTTGGACGTGTCGTACACGCCCTTCATGCCGACGTTGATGACCGGCTCGGCTTCCAGCGGACGCGCGGTGCGGATGTTGATCGTCGCGCCGATGCCGCCCGGCGGCACGTTGGCGCGGCTGGTCTTGTAGACCTCGACGCTGGAGATCGACTCGGACGCCAGGTTCGCGAAGTCGAAGGCGCGCGAATTCGAGATACCCGCACCGTTCGCATTCGCCGAAGTCGGCATCTGGCGGCCGTTGAGCAGCACCAGGTTGTAGTCCGGGCCGACGCCGCGCACGGTCACGCGCGAGCCCTCGCCCAGCGTGCGGTCGATCGAGACGCCGCTGATGCGCTGGAGCGATTCGGCGAGGTTCGTGTCGGGGAACTTGCCGATTTCCTCGGCCACGATGCCGTCCACGACGCCCTGCGAGTCGCGCTTGAGGTTCATCGAGGACGTGAGGCTTCCGCGGATGCCCTGCACGACGACGGCGTCGAGCGTGCGGGCGTCCTCGTCGGTCGTGGCCGTGCGCTGGCCGGCTTCCGGCGCCGGCGCGGCTTGTCCAACGGCCTGTTGTGAGACGGTCTGCGCATGCAGCGGCGCCTGGCTCAGCGCCACCAGCAATGCAGACGTAAGTAGCGTGCGCTGTGGCGCGACGCGCGACTGCTTCATCGAAACTCCCTCCCAAGGTCACGACTGGAAAGCAGGCGTCACGAAACTGCCGATGCCCGCAGATAAGTGCGGGCTGATTCAAACTGCGCGTTGACAGCGCTGTCAACTTTTTCAGTCAGGAACGGATTTGCGTCGCGTCAAGCGCGATTTTTCCGCAGTTTTCGATGTTGCAGTGCAGCGACAGTGCACTGATGCACATCACATGTTGCGCAGAATGCTAGCGCTAACACTTTTGAATCAAAGATTAGACGCGATGCGCGCGAGCCTTCGACGACGCTTTGGATGGCGATCGTTGCGATGCATGCGATGCGTCCTGCGAGGGCGCCTGCGTGGACTCCCGCATGAGCACCGCGTGATCGACGCGCAGCATGGTCCCCGCTTCCGGCGAGCGGATGCGTGCGAGCAGTTCGAGCGTCGCAAGCCGTCCCATCTCCGATGTCGGCTGGCGGATCGTCGTCAGCGCGGGATAGATGTGGCGCGAGATCGGCGTGTCGTCGAAACCGCATACGGACAGATCGCGCGGCACCGCGAGGCCCCGCTCGCCCGCGACGCGGATCACGCCGGCGGCCATGTCGTCGTTGGCGGCGAAGATCGCGGTCGGCGGCTTGCGCAGATCGAGCAACGCATTCGCGCCCTCGCAGCCGGATTCGAACGAGAACGCGCCCTGCACCACCAGGTCCGGGTCGTACTCGATGCCGGCACGGGCGAGCGCTTCGCGATAACCGTTGAAGCGCCATTGCGAGGCGCCGTGCTTGATCGGGCCCTTGATATGGCCGATGCGGCGATGCCCCAGTTCGATCAGGCGCGCCATCATCTCCAGCACCGCCGCCGTTTCGTCCATCGCAACGCCGATCCGGCCGGCCTGCGTCTTGGGCGCGATGCAGCTGTACGGCACCTCCTTCTCTTCCAGCAGATCCAGCAGCATCCTGTCGTCGGTGAGCGGCGGGATGAGCACCACGCCGTCCGGCCCGAAGTTGCGGAACATGTCGTCCATGTCCTGCCTGCGCTCGCGACCGACGCCGATCGGCGCCAGGAACAGGTTGTAGTGGTGCGCCTGGCAGGCTTCGAGCATGCCCACCTGCACTTCCATCAGGTAGTTGCGCGAAGGGTTGTTGTAGACCAGCGCGACGCTGTACGACCGTTGCCCCGCGAGGCTGCGCGCGACGAGATTGGGCTTGTATTGCAGCTTCTCGACCGCCTTCATCACCCGTTCGCGCATCTCATCGCGCACGTTGGGTTCGTTGTTGAGCACGCGCGAGACGGTCTTCATCGACACGCCGGCGGCGGCTGCCACGTCCTCGATTCGAATGCGCATGCCAGGCTCCGTCAGGCGGTGAGGTACCCCGTTAATGTTGCCAGATGCAGACGCCATCGCGATGACACAGCTGACAAAGAAACCAGAAGCGGCCCGCTTCCACGCTTCGTCATGCTGCGTCGCAACAGCATTCCGGCATCGCCGTGCGCAGGATCGTGCGCGGCGTCGAAGCCATGGCACGGCATCCACGAATGCATTGACAACGGCGCACGGTCCACTGTATTGACAGCGCTGTCAACCGTCCGGGTCCAGCCGAGCGAATCGGCATCGCGATGGACCGCACCTCACCGCGACACAGGAGCAGATCGTGCAGGCGAAGGTCTTTGTGGGAGCGTTTGTCTTGACGATGGGTTTGAATCCTTCCGGCACAGCCGCGGCACAGACGGCACCGGCGCAGTTGCAGGACTGGCCGCACGTCGAAAGTGCGGTCAAGCGCGACGACGCGCTGGAAGCGCGCATCGCGAAGATCCTCAAGGGCATGACGCTGGCCGAGAAGATCGGCCAGATGACCCAGCCGGAAATCAAGTCGATCACGCCCGACGAAGTCCGCCAGTACCACATCGGTTCGGTGCTCAACGGCGGCGGTTCCTGGCCTTCGATGAACAAGCACGCCACGGTCGCGGATTGGCTTGCGCTCGCCGACCGCTACCACGCGGCGTCGATGAAGGCGGATACGCCGATCCCGGTGATCTGGGGCACCGACGCGGTGCATGGCCACAACAACGTCCACGGCGCCACCCTCTTCCCGCACAACATCGGCCTGGGCGCGGCGCATGACGCGGCACTGGTCGGGCGCATCGGGCAGGCGACCGCGCAGGCGACGCGCGCGACCGGCATCGACTGGGTGTTCGCGCCGACGCTCGCCGTTGCGCAGGACGTGCGCTGGGGCCGCAGCTACGAGAGCTTCTCGTCCGATCCGTCGATCGTCCGCGAATACGCCGACGCCTACGTGCGCGGCCTGCAGGGCGATCTTCGCGGCGACGGCACCGTGGTGGCGACCGCCAAGCATTTCATCGGCGACGGCGCGACCGACCAGGGCCGCGACCAGGGCAACGCCATCGTTCCGAAGCTCGAAATGGTCAACGTCCACGGCCAGGGCTATTACGGCGCGATCGGCGCGGGCGTGCAGACGGTGATGGCTTCGTTCAACAGCTGGAACGACGTCAAGGCCGGCGTCGATTACGGCAAGATGCACGGCGCCGGGCCGCTGCTGACCGGAGCGCTGAAGGAGAAGATGGGCTTCGACGGCTTCATCGTCTCCGACTGGAACGGCATCGCGCAGGTCCCCGGCTGCAGCAATTCAAGCTGCCCGCAGGCGATTAACGCCGGCATCGACATGGTGATGGTGCCCGACGACTGGAAGGCGTTCATCGCCAGCACGATCAGGGAAGTCGAAGGCGGCCAGATCCCGATGTCGCGCATCGACGATGCCGTCACCCGCATCCTGCGCGTGAAGCTGCGCGCCGGCATGTTCGATCGCAAGCCGTCCGACAGCCAGTACGCCGGCAAGCCCGATGCGACCGTGCATCGCGACCTTGCCCGCGAAGCCGTGCGCGAATCGCTGGTGCTGCTGAAGAACAACGGCAGCGCGCTGCCGATCAGGCGCGGCCAGCGCGTGCTGGTCGTCGGCAAGAGCGCCGACAGCTTCGCCAACCAGGCCGGCGGCTGGTCGCTCACGTGGCAGGGAACGGACAACGTCAACGCCGATTACCGCAACGCCGACACGGTGCTGACGGGCCTGCGCGCGGCGCTGGGCGAGGACCATGTCGTGTTCAACGAAGCCGGTACCGGCGCGGATGCTTCGACGTTCGACGCGGTGATCGCGGTGATCGGCGAAACGCCGTATGCCGAAACCAACGGCGACATCGTCGGTTCGCAGACCAAGACCCACAGCCGCCGCCATCCGGAAGACCTCGCCGCGCTGCGTGCCGCGAAGGCGTACGGCAAGCCGGTCGCGACGGTGTTCCTGTCGGGCCGCCCGCTGTACACCAACGACCTGATCAACCTGTCCGATGCGTTCGTCGCCGCGTGGTTGCCGGGGTCGGAAGGTGCCGGCATCGCGGACGTGCTGGTCGCGTCGCAGGACGGCAAACCCGCGCACGATTTCAGCGGGCGGCTGTCGTTCTCCTGGCCGGGCGTTCCCTGCCCCGCGCCGGAGAATCGCCCGGATCCGAAGCGTCCGGCGCTGTTCGCGCGCGGTTACGGCCTGAGCTACGCCAAGCCCGGCGCGGTGAAGAAACTCGCGGAGTCCAGGCAGGATTCGTGTGGCGCCGCGACTTCGCTTCCGGTGTTCAACACGCGCGATGCCGCGCCGTTCGCGCTGGGCGTGGAGGCGGGCGGCACGTCGCAGCCGGTCGGTGCCTCGCTCAACGACACGCTGGAATTCCCGAAGGACAAGCCGGCCGTGCGCGTGCGCACGGTGCAGATCAACACGCAGCAGGATGCCAAACACGTGACCTGGCTGGCCCCGGCGCGCTTCTACTCACGCAGCGCCGGCAACAACAACCTCAACGCGCTGGCGCTGGCCGATGGCGCGCTGCAGTTCGATGTGCTGATCGAGACCGCGCCGACGTCGCCGGTCACGTTGACCATGGGCTGCGGAAAGACCTGCAGCGGAAGCCTGGACATCACCGACGAACTCAAGCGCATCGGCACCGGCAGGAAGGCGACGGTCAACGTGCCGTTGAAGTGCTTCGTCGCGCGCAAGGTGGACCTCGGCGGCGTGGACATGCCCTTCGGCATCACGGCCGATGCGCCGTTCGCCGCGGCCTTCACGCGCATCGCCGTGGTCGCAGGCGCGGCGAAGCAACCGGACGCGGTGAAGTGCGACTGAGCGCACCCATGACGCGCCGCACGGCCGCTCTCGCGCTATTGGCGTGCGCACTTTCATTCGGCGCGTCCGCGGCCGAACCGTTCGCCTGGCCCGACGGCAGGCGCGCCGCCGTCAGCCTCGCCTACGACGACGCGCTGGATTCGCAGCTCGACATCGCGATCCCCGCGCTGGATCGCCACGGCTTCAAGGGAACGTTCTACCTCGTCCTCGCCAATCCGCCCGTGCGGGAGCGCATGGCGGACTGGCGCGCCGCCGCGCGCGATGGTCACGAGCTGGGCAACCACACGCTGTTCCATCAGTGCTCCGGTTCGCAGCCGGATCGCGGATGGGTCGAACCGCAACGCGACCTGGATACGACCACCGCCGCGCAGATGGCCGACCAGATCGTGCTCGCCAGCACGATGCTCGATGCGATCGACGGCAAGGGCACGCGGCGCACGCTCGCCCTGCCCTGCGGCGAATCGCAGGCGAAGGACGGCGATTACGTGCCGCTGGTCAAGGCGGGCTTCGCCGGCG
>Ga0102594_1000323_pt1 | contig 53015 bp, 48 predicted proteins | sample AraplaCol_mLB_r2_2_FD_76863 | JGI IMG/M metagenome (GOLD analysis project Ga0102594, IMG submission 76863) | Arabidopsis root microbial communities from North Carolina, USA - plate scrape MF_Col_mLB_r2 (SPADES assembly) (version 2) | ecosystem: Host-associated > Plants > Roots > Endosphere...
GCCAAAGCACCAGCCTGTACGGCGAGCTGGGCAAGCTGTGGGACCTCGGCGGCGATGCACGCACCAGCAGCAGCGTCAGCGGCAGCGTGGGCGTGAAGCTGCTCTGGTAGGCGAAAGACCCGATCAATCGACCAGTTGCGGGATGTAGCTGCCCAGCACCCTGGCCGCCTTGCGGAGCAGTTCGAATTCCGATTCCGCCAGGGGGTGGCTGCCCATGTCGAAGTGGCTCATGGTGCCCCACAGCGCCCCATGCTCGTTCAGGACCGGAACGCTGTGGTACGACACGACGACGCCGCGGTAGGGGTGCCCCACCAGCCGTTCGTCGCTGGCCGAGTCGTCGGTGCGAAAGACCTGGTCACGCTGGACGAACTGGCAGAAGCTCTGCTTGAACGGAACGGCGATCAGGAACTCGGGGCGCATCTGCCTGCGCTTGTCGTGGAAGAGGACGTTGCGAAGCAGCTCTCCCTCGAATCGATAGACCGCCGTGTAGCGATGCGGCACGCCGCTGTTCAGGTTGCGCAAGGCCGACTCGGGTCCTTCGCTCTGGAGCAATGCGCAGAACGCATCGATGTCTCTTCCGGGCTGCAGCATGGCGCTTCATTTCCCGGCAAAGCTGCCCGGTGGGGGTGTGGTCATGGCTTCGGTCTCCATCCCTTGGGACTGCCGCGCATGGGCCGGTCCCGGATCTTGTGCATGGCCGCACGGGGCGGCCGACATCATCGATATCAAGAATAGTGGGTCGACATGCCGGGAGCCCCCTCCTCCTCGAAGGGGGCCGGCCAAGGCGCCGGCGTATGCAGCATGAATTCGCCCGAGTCCCCGGCGTCACCGGAAATGGAAAAGGGGCGCCGATGCGCCCCTTCGTCGTCGTGCCGCAGCCCTGCGACTACTTCGCCGAAGCCATCGCCATGTAGTCCACGCTCAGCTGCGTGAGGGTGCGCACGCCCACCGCGAGGCTGGCCTCGTCCATGAAGAAGCGCGGCGAGTGGTTGGGCTCGGCCTTGCTCGCATCCTGGCCGGGCGGGGTGGAGCCGACCATCACGAACAGGCCGGGCGCCTTCTGCGCGAAGAAGGAGAAGTCCTCGCCGCCGGTGCCCTTGGGGATGATCATGGACTTGGCGCCGGGGATGCGCTGCAGGCTGGGCGTCATCTGGTCGGTCAGCTTGGCGTCGTTGATGGTGGGCGCGTAGCCGTCGGCCTCGAAGTGCACGTGCGCGCTGCCGCCACCGCTCTGGGCGATGTGCTCGGCCGTCTCGCCCATGCGCTTCATGTAGAACTGGCGCATGCCCTCGTCGTACGTGCGCAGCGTGCCGGTCATCTCGGCGGTGTCGGGAATGATGTTGTAGCGGGTGCCGGCCTGGAAGGTGCCCACGCTCAGCACCGAGGGCTCCCTGGTCACGTTGACCTGGCGGCTTGCGATGGTCTGGAAGCCCATCACGATCTGCGAGCCGATCACGATCGGGTCCACGCCGCTCCAGGGCATGGAGCCGTGCGTCTGGCGGCCCTTCACGCTGACCTTGAAGGCGTCGGAGCTGGCGGTGATGGGGCCGGCCTTGTAGCCGATCTCGCCGGTGTTCAGGCCCGAGGCCAGGTGCAGGCCGAACACCACGTCGGGCTTGGGCGCGTCGAAGGCGCCTTCGGCCAGCATGCGGCGCGCGCCGCCGATCTCGGAGTTGGGCAGCTTCTCCTCGGCCGGCTGGAACATGAGCTTGACGGTGCCGGGCAGCTGGTCCTTCATGCCGGCCAGCACCTCGGCCACGCCCATCAGGATGGCGACGTGGCCGTCGTGGCCGCAGGCATGCATCACGTCCACTTCCTTGCCGGCCCAGGTGGCGCGGGCCTTGGAGGCGAAGGGCAGGTCCACCTGTTCCTTCACCGGCAGCGCGTCCATGTCGGCGCGCAGGGCCACCACCGGGCCGGGCTTGCCGCCCTTGAGCGTGGCCACCACGCCGGTCACGGCCACGCCTTCGCGCACCTCGTAACCCAGCGCCTTCAGGTGCGCGGCCACCAGCGCGGCGGTGCGCTTCTCCTGGTTGCCCAGCTCGGGATGCTCGTGGATGTCGCGGCGCCAGGCGATCACCTTCTGCTCGACCGCCTTGCTGCGCTCGGCCATCAGCGGATAGAGGGCCTGGGCAGCCGCCGGGGCGGCCGGGACGGGTGCCGGGGCCTGGGCATTCGCGCTCATGGCGCAGACGGCGAGGACGACGGGCAGGAGGGCTTGATGACGCAGGGACATGGGTTCGGACGAACGGAAGGTTGATCGAAAGCGGATCGCAAGCTTAAGAAGCGAAGCGATTCCGATCCAATCGAATTTCGATTCACCGATAACATCCACCTATCGATGGCCACTCCCGCTTCCTCGCCCCCGGCGAGCTCTTCCTTCGTGCTGCACGAGCGCCTGCTGGCGCGCCTGCGACTGCGCCACCTGCGGCTGGTGGACGCGCTCTCGATCCATTCGAACCTGCGGCGCGCGGCCGAGGCCACGCACATGAGCCAGCCGGCCGCCACGCAGATGCTGCGCGAGCTGGAGGCGCTGCTGGAGATGCCCCTGTTCGAGCGCCATGCGCGCGGCATGCGCATCACCGACGCCGGCCGGCTGCTGGCCGCGCATGCCCGCATGGCCATCGACTCGCTGCGCACCGCCACCGAGGACCTGGCCGCGCTCGCGGCGCAGGCGGCGCGGCCGGTACGCATCGGCGCGCTCGACGCCGCCCTGGTCAGCGTGCTGCAGCCGGCCATGCCGCAGCTGCTGGCGCGGCACCCGCAGCTGCGCCTGGTGATCGAGGAAGGCACCGGCGAGCGCCTGGGCGCCGGCCTGCGCGGCGGCGCCTTCGACCTGGTGATGCTGCGGCAGCCGCCGCGGCTGGAGCCGGGCTACCGCTTCGTGCCGCTGCGCAGCGACCGGATGGTGGTGATCGCCGGCGTCTCGCACCCGGCCGCCAGGCGCCAGCGGCTGCGCCTGCGCGACCTGGCGCAGTCGCGCTGGATCCTGCCGCCGCCGCATTTCGCGGTGCGCCAGGCGCTGGACGCCGCCTGGGCGCGCGAGAAGCAGGCGCCGCGCGAGCATCCGGTGCAGACCCTGTCTCCGCACCTGCTGCGCAGCCTGCTCGCGCAGCCCGACGTCGTGATGCCGCTGCCGCACACGGCGCTGGACCGGCTGGACCGCAGCCAGGTGGTGCAGCTCAAGCTGCAGCTGGACGCGCCGATCGAGCCGCTGGGCCTGCTGTACCGGCCGGACGATGCCGACGCCACGGTGCAGCTGCTCATCGACTTCCTCGTCGAGCAGGCGCGCGGAGGCTGAGCCCCACGGCCAGTGGCGGCTTGCGCGCGCGTCCTGGCGCCGCCGCGGCACGCGGCCCACAATGGTCCTCATGAGCACCAGCCAGCCGACCCCCACCATCCACCTGATCGGCGCCCCCACCGACGTGGGCGCCAGCGTGCGAGGCGCCGGCATGGGCCCGGACGCGCTGCGCGTGGCCGACCTGCCCGGCATCCTGGCCCGGCACGGCTTCGGCGTGGTGGACGGGGGCAACCTGGCCGGCCCGGCCACGCCCTGGGCGCCGCCCAGCAACGGACTGCGCCACCTGGACGAGGTGGTGGCCTGGAACCGCGCCGTGTACACGGCGGTCGAGGGCGCGCTGGCCGCCGGCCAGGTGCCATTGCTGATGGGCGGCGACCACTGCCTGGCAATCGGCTCGATCAGCGCGGTGGCGCGCCACGCCCGCGCCCGCGGCCAAACGCTGCGGGTGATCTGGCTGGACGCGCATTCCGACGTCAACACCGAGGCCACCAGCCCCAGCGGCAACCTGCACGGCATGCCGGTGTCCTGCCTGCTGGGCCAGGGCCCCGAGGCGCTGCGCGGCTGGAGCGGCGAGCCGGCCGCGCTGCAGGCGCAGGACATCCGCTTCATCGGCATCCGCAGCGTGGACGCGCAGGAGAAGCTGGCCATCCGCAACCTGGACCTGCGGGTGTACGACATGCGCCACATCGACGAGAACGGCATGCGCGTGACCATGACCGAGGCGCTGGCCGACATCGATGCGGACACCCACCTGCACGTGAGCTTCGACCTCGACTGCCTGGACCCGGCCGACGCCCCCGGCGTGGGCACCGGCGTGCGCGGCGGCCCCACCTACCGCGAGATGCAGCTGTGCATGGAGATGCTCGCGGACACCGGGCGCCTGGGCTCGCTGGACGTGGTCGAGCTCAACCCCGCGCTCGACGTGCGCAACCGCACGGCCGAGGTGGCGGTCGAGCTCATCGAGAGCCTGTTCGGCAAGTCGACGCTGGCGCGCTGAGGGGCTGTTCGGATCCCTATCAAAAGTGAGGGATCGAAAATCCAACCAATCCAGCCATGAGTGGCTACACTGCGCCGCGGTAGTCAACAAAGCGGGGCTCATCCAGGGCCTCCTCAACAAAGATGACGCTGCTGGGTTGGGTCGGGGATGTGTTGCGGGCACATCCTGAAATTGCCTTGTTCCTGTGTCTGTCCATTGGCTATGCGGTCGGCCAGGTCAAGTTCGGCCCGATCCAGCTCGGCGGCATCTGCGGCACCCTGATCGCGGCCCTCCTCGTGGGCCAGCTGGGCGTGACGCTGGAGGCCAACGTGAAGAACGTGTTCTTCATGCTCTTCATCTTCGCGCTGGGCTACGCGGGCGGGCCGCAGTTCTTCGCCAACCTCAATGCCAAGGGCCTGCGCATCGGCCTGCTGTGCCTGATCGAGGTGGTGGTCGTGCTGGGCCTGGTCATGGCGGCCACCCACTTCATGAAGCTGGACCAGGGCACCGCCGCGGGCCTGATGGCCGGCGCCGCGACCGAGTCGGCCGTGGTGGGCACGGCCACCGACGCCATCTCCAAGCTGGCGCTGCCGCCCGACGAGGTCAAGCAGCTGCAGGCCAACGTGGTCACGGCCTATTCCATCACCTACATCTTCGGCCTCATCACCATCGTGGTGGTCACCAGCCAGGTCTTCCCGCTCATCCTGCGCGTGAACCTGCGTGCCGAGGCCGAGACGCTGTGGAAGTCCATGGGCGGCCGCGACGAGGACGCCGGCAGCAGCGCGGCCGCGCCCGAGCTGGTGGGCCGCGTCTACGAGATCACCGTGGATGCCGGCGGCACCGTGGCGCGCCTGGACGAGCGGCTGCAGGGCAGCGGCAGCATGCAGGGCCTGATCCGCGGCGGCAGGCGCATCGACTTCACGCCGGACACCCGCTTCGAAGTGGGCGACCGCGTGCTGGTCGTCGGCCACCGGCGCGCCGTGGTCGAGATGGCCGCCGCCGCCGCAGGCCTGGGCCGCGAGTCGGCCGACACCGGCGACTTCGGCCTGGTGCTGCAGGGCGCCGAGCTGGTGCTGCGCAACCAGGCCGCGCAGGGCCTGAGCCTGCGCCAGCTCTCCGAAGGCCGCACGCCGCTGGTGGGCCGCAGCGTGCTGGTGGCGCGCGTGGAGCGCGGCGCGCAGCTCATGCCCCTGCTGCCCGGCCTGCAGCTGCAGCTGGGCGACAAGCTGCAACTCTTCGGCACCGCGCAGGAGCTGGCACCGGCCGTGTCGGCACTGGGCGAGCCGGTGCTCAAGAGCAGCAAGACCAACATCGCGCTGGCCTCCATCGGCATCGTGCTGGGCGTGTGGATCGGCATGTTCAGCGCCAAGTTCGGCGACATCGCGCTCTCGCTGGGCACCGGCGGCGGTGCGCTGCTCACCGGTCTCGTGTTCGGCTGGTACCAGGCGCGGCACCCCAGCCGCCTGAGCATTCCCGAGGATGCAGCGGGCCTGCTCAAGGACATCGGCCTGGCCACCTTCATCGCCTGCGTCGGCCTGGCCTCGGGGCCGCAGGCGCTGGACCTGGTGCGCAAGTACGGCGTCTCGCTGCCGCTGATGGGCGTGGCCATCGCCGTGCTGCCGGCCTTCTGCTCGCTGCTGGTGGGCCACCGCCTGCTGAAGATCGAGGCGCCGGTGCTGCTGGGGGCCATCGCCGGCCAGCAATGCAGCACGCCGGCGCTCAGCGCCATCCAGAGCGCGGCGGGCAACACCACGCCGCTCCTGGGCTACACGATTACCTATGCCATCTCGAACGTGATCCTGCCCCTGATGGGGCCGGTGATCGTCGCCCTCGCCGGCCTCGCTGCAGGCCGTTGATCTACCGATTTCCTTAACGTGAAAGAGAGGTCAGCATGGAATGGTTGGAAGCGATATTCAAGCGCTCGCCCGAAATCGCCCTGTTTCTCTCGCTGTCGCTGGGCTACCTGGTAGGCAAGCTCAAGTTCGGCAGCTTCCAGCTGGGGGGCGTGGCCGGCTCCCTGCTGGTGGCGGTGATCGTGAGCCAGGTCGGCGTGAACATCGACTCGGGCATCAAGGCGGTGCTCTTCGCCCTGTTCATCTACGCGGTGGGCTACGAAAGCGGACCGGACTTCTTCCGCTCGCTGGGCAAGGAATCCATCAAGGAGATCATCCTCGCCGTGGTGCTGGCGGCCACCGGCCTGCTCACGGTGGTGGTGTGCGCCAAGGCCTTCGGCCTGGACAAGGGCCTGGCGGCCGGCGTGGCCGCGGGCGGGCTCACGCAGTCGGCCATCATCGGCACCGCCGGTGACGCGCTCACGCGCCTGGGGCTGGCCGCCGACGAGGTCAAGCGGCTGCAGGGCAACGTGGCGGTGGGCTACGCGGTGACCTACGTGTTCGGCTCCTTCGGCGCGATCATCATGTGCGTGAACGTGCTGCCCTGGATCATGCGGCGCAGCATCCGCGACGATGCGCTGGCCGCGCAGGCCAGGCAGCAGGCCGGCGTGAAGGTGCTGGGCCCCGACCAGCAGGCCGCGGCGCCCGAGCTCGTCGGCCGGCTGTTCGAGGTCGGCCCGGCGCAGGGCCGCACGGTGGCCGACATCGAGCAGGTGAACCCGGCCGTGCCGGTGACCATCGAGCGCGTCAAGCGCGGCACCAGCTTCGTGGAGCTGGCGCCGCAGCTGGTGCTGGCGGCCGACGACATCGTGCTGGTGGTGGGCCGCCGCGCCGACGTGCTGAACGCCGCCGGCAAGCTGGGCAAGGAGGTCTACGGCATCGACGGCATGGAGCTCACCATGCAGCGCCGCGACATCGTGCTGACCAGCAAGCAGCTGGACGGCAAGACGGTGGAGGAGATCCGCCGCAGCACGTCCAACGAAGTGCGCCACGGCATCTACGTGGTGGCCCTGCGCCGCGAGGGCAAGGCGCTGGCGATCACGCCCGAGCTGGTGGTGCGCGCCGGCGACACGGTGACGGTGTTCGGCGCCGACCACGACGTGCAGCGCGTGGCGCAGCACGTGGGTCCGGTGCTCATTCCCAGCATCAAGACCGACTTCGTCTACCTGGGCGCGGGCCTGGTGGTGGGCCTGCTGGTGGGCCTGCTCACCGCCAAGATCGGCGGCATCCCGCTCACGCTGGGCAGCGGCGGCGGCGCGCTGCTGGCGGGCCTGATCTTCGGCTGGTGGCGCGGCAAGCACCAGACCTTCGGCAACCTGCCGCCCGGCGCGGTGCAGATCCTCAAGGACCTGGGCCTGGCCGGCTTCGTGGCGGTGGTGGGCCTGCAGTCGGGCCTGCAGGCGGTGACCACGATCAAGGAGCAGGGCCTGACCATCTTCATGGTGGGCGTGATCGTGACCATCGTGCCGCTGCTGCTGACGATGCTGATCGGCATCTACATCCTGCGCTACAACAACGCGGCCATCTTCGCGGGCGCCCTGTCGGGCTCGCGCAGCGCCAACCCGGCTTTCGGGGAGGTGCTGGACAAGGCCGGCAACTCGGTGCCCACGGTGCCCTTCGCCATCACCTATGCGCTGGCCAACGTGCTGCTCACGCTGCTCGGGCCGCTGGTGATCGCCTTCGCCTGACGGTGTTTTCATCGCGGCCGCTGCCACGTGCGGCGGCCGCATCCCTTGCCCTTAGTTGTCATCCGACTCACAACAGGAGATGTCCATGGACTTCAGCGATATCGAGAAACTCGGCTCCCTGAGCCCCTTCGAACTGAAGGACGCCCTCATCCAGGTGGCCAAGGAGAGCAACCGCTCCATGCTCAATGCCGGCCGCGGCAACCCCAACTTCCTGGCGACGCTTCCGCGGCACGGCTTCTTCCAGCTGGGCCTGTTCGCCATGACGGAAGCCGAGCGCTCCTACCAGTACATGAAGAACGTCGGCGGCTTCCCGCAGCGCCAGGGCATCGAGGAGCGCTTCGCGATCTTCATCCACCGCAACAAGGACGTGGAGGGCGTGCGCTTCCTGGCGTCCGCGGTGTCGTACGTGCGCGACCAGCTGGGGCTGTCGGAGGGCGACTTCCTCTACGAGATGTGCGAGGCCATCCTCGCCTGCAACTACCCGGTACCCGACCGCTTCCTGCGCCTGTCGGAGAAGGTGGTGGGCAAGTACATCCACCGGGAGATGATCGGCACGCACCCCTTCGCCGGCAACTTCGACATGTACGCGGTCGAGGGCGGCACCGCCGCCATGACCTACCTGTTCAACAGCATGAAGGAGAACCACCTGATCAAGAAGGGTGACTCCATCGCGCTGGGCATGCCGATCTTCACGCCCTACATCGAGATCCCGCACCTGAACGACTACCAGCTGGTGGAGGTGGAGATCGACGCGCCGGCAGAGAACAACTGGCAGTTCACCAAGAAGGAGCTGGACAAGCTGCTCAACCCCAAGGTCAAGGCCTTCTTCCTGTGCAACCCGAGCAACCCGCCCTCGGTGCGGATGTCCGACGAGGTGCTGCAGCACATCGCCGGCATCGTGAAGAAGCGCCCGGACCTGATCATCCTCACCGACGACGTGTACGGCACCTTTGCCGACAACTTCGTGTCGCTGTTCGCCATGTGCCCCTACAACACCATCCTGGTGTACTCGTACTCGAAGTACTTCGGCGCCACCGGCTGGCGCATGGGCGTGGTGGCCACGCACGAGCGCAACGTGCTGGACGACACCATCGCCGGCCTGCCCGAGAACCTGAAGCGGGAACTGGACGAGCGCTACAGCTCCATCACCACCACGCCGCGCCAGCTCAAGTTCATCGACCGCCTCGTGGCCGACAGCCGCACGGTGGCGCTGAACCACACGGCCGGCCTGTCGACGCCGGTGCAGGTGCAGATGGTGCTGTTCTCGCTGTTCTGCCTGATGGACGAGCGCGACAACTACAAGAACGCCATGAAGCGCATCGTTCGCCGCCGCAAGGAGGCCCTGTACCGCGAGCTGGGCCTGCCGCTGCCGCACGACCCGAACTCGGTGGACTACTACCACCTGCTGGACGGCGAGAAGATCATCGGCGACCTCTACGGCACCGACGTGGCCAAGTGGGCGGTGAAGAAGCTGCGGCCCAACGAGGCCCTGTTCCGCATCGCGCAGCGCAGCGGCGTGGTGCTGCTGCCGGGCAAGGGCTTCGGAACGCCCCACCCGTCGGGCCGCGTGTCGCTGGCGAACCTCAACGAGTACGACTACGCCAACATCGGCAAGGCATTGCGCGAGTTGGCCACGGACTACTACGAGATGTACCAGAAGGAGACCGGCCGCAAGGGCGCGGGCGTGGGCATCGAGACGGCCGCCGCCGCGGGTGCGGGCAAGAAGTCCGCCGTCGCCAAGGCGGCGAAGAAGGGAAAGCGCTGAAGGACTAGTTGCGCGCCGCCTGCGGCATGCTGGCAGGCTCGCCCAGCGGCTCGACTGGCACCGGCGGCGCGCGCATCTGGACCTGCGGCGCCTGCGTCTGCAACTGCGCGGCGGGCTGCTGCGCCGCGGGCGCCTCGACCTGGGCCTGCAGCTCGCCGGCCGGCGGCAGCGGCGCCAGCGTCTGTACCGCGAGCGGCTGCGCCACCACGCTGGACGAAGCCACGGGCGCCGTCATGGCCGGCTCGGGCTCGGCCACGTCGACCACGACGTAGCGCTGCACGATGGCGAAGAAGCGGTCGTAGAAGTTCTCGTCGGTCACCGTCTGGCTGGCCACCTTGACCAGCGAGTCGTCGCTGGACGAGTACGGCAGCGACACCGATCCGATCACGCCCACGCCCAGGCTGGCCGAGTTGTTCACCTTCTTGAGGCTGTAGCGGTCCTGCAGGGCGCTGACGAAGACCAGGGTGCGCGGCACCGAGCTGCCGCGCGCCTGCCGGCGGCTGCCGGTCTCGGTGGCGCAGACCACGCGGAAGTCCAGCTCCACGTGCACTTCGGGCGCGGGCTGGAAGGATTTCTTGCCCGTCACCAGCTCCGTGTTGGCCGCGGTGACCAGGTAGCCCTGGCTCAGCAGCGCACGACGGGCGGCTTCGCAGGTCTGGGCCTCGGAGGCCTCGAAGATGCGGGTGTGGGTGTCGGTGGAGCTGAAGGCCTCGGGGTCGTAGCTGACGCGCTGGGGGCTCTTGCTGGCGCAACCGGCCAGGGCCAGGGCCAGCAGGACCGGGGCCAGGGCGAACGAACGGAAAGTGGTGGAACGCGGCGTCATCACAGGGCGAAATGCTACCCGGCCCGCGGCCGGCAGCCCCTTGGAGCCGCAAATCGTCCTCGCGTTCCCGCGATCTTCGTCTTGACGGGACCTCGCCCTAGTCCTTCTTCGCCGCCGCTGGCGCGTCGTCGCCCTTGGCCGGTTCCTTCGACGCTTGCGGCGGCGGTTCCGGGTCGGGCCCCTGCACGACCAGGAAGCGGTCGATCAGGGCATAGAAGCGCTCGTAGAAGCGCTCGTCGGTCACCGTCTGGCTGGCGACCTTGACCATGGCGTCCTCGCTGGACGAATAGGGCAGCGAGATGGAGCCCAAAAGGCCCACGCCCACGCCGGCGGAGTTGGTCACCTTCTTGAGCGTGTAGCGGTCCTGCACGGCCGTGACGAAGGCGGTGGTGTTGCCGGCCGGCTTGTCGGCAGCGGCGCCTGCGCGCGGGTCCGGCGCGCAGACCACCCGCAGCGTCACTTCCATGTGCACCTCGTTCTCCGGCTGGAAGTTCTTGAGCCCGCTCACCTGCTGGGCGCTGGCGTCCTTGACCTGGTAGCCCTGGCTGAGCAGTGCGCGCCGCGCCGCCTCGCAGGTCTTGGCTTCCGAGGCGGGGTAGCTGCGCGAATGGGTGTCGGTGGAGCCGAAGGACTCGGGCGCGTAGCTGGCGAGCTTCTTTTCCTTGCTGCTGCTGCCGCAGCCGGCCAGGGCCAGGCTGACGGCCGCGGCCAGGGCCAGGGCGGCGGTGCGTGGCGGCAGGGGGTGAAGGGCTCGGAAGCTGGGCATGGAGGCAGTTGCGTGTCAGGAATCGGCGGCCCCGCGGGGCCCTGCTCGAATTGGACCGGCAGCCGGCGTGCGCTGGATGTCGGCCTGCGGCCTTGCAGGCTGTCGGAAAGCGCCTCGCCGGCCGGCTCAGTGCACGCTCGCGAGAAGCGCGGCGTTCCCGCCCGCGGCCGTCATGTTGACAGTGAGCGTCTGCTCCGCGCAAAAGCGCGGCAGGTAGTTCGGGCCGCCCGCTTTCGGCCCGGTGCCGCTCAGCCCTTCGCCACCGAAGGGCTGCACGCCGACCACCGCGCCGATGATGTTGCGGTTCACGTACACGTTGCCAACGTGCGCCGCCCGCGCCATGGCCTGGGCGCGGCTGTCGATGCGCGTCTGCAGGCCCAGCGTGAGCCCGTAGCCCAGCCCGTTGATGCGCTCGACCAGTTGCGCGGGGTCGCCCGACCAGCGCAGCAGCTGCAGCACCGGCCCGAAGATCTCGCCGCACGCCAGCACGCCGTCGAAGCCGTCCACCTCGAAGACCTGCGGCGCCACGTAGTTGCGCGCCGCGTCGGCAGGCGGCAGCGCGACCAGCGCGCGCTGCGTGGCCTGCAGCCGTTCCGCCGCCTGGCTCACCTTCCGGCAGGCGTCGGCGTCGATGAGGGGGCCGACGTCCGTGGCCAGCAGCGATGGCTCGCCCACCGTCAGCGCCGCCACCGCGCCGCGCAGCATCGCGATCACCGGCTCGGCGATCGCCTCGTGCACGCACAGCAGGCGCAGCGCCGAGCAGCGCTGGCCGGCCGAGCGGAAGGCGCTCTGCACCACCGCGTCCACCACCTGCTCGGGCAGCGCGCTGGAGTCCACCACCATGGCGTTGATGCCGCCGGTCTCGGCGATCAGCGGCACGATGGGGCCGTCCTTGGCCGCGAGCGCGCGGTGGATCGTCCTGGCCACTTCCGTCGAGCCGGTGAACACCACGCCCGCCACGCCCGGCGCGGCGACCAGCGCGGCACCCACGGTCTCGCCGGGGCCGTGCAGCAGCTGCAGCACCGGCCCCGGCACGCCGGCGCGGTGCAGCAGGCGGACCATCTCCAGCGCGATGCCCGGCGTCTGCTCGGCCGGCTTGGCCAGCACGGTGTTGCCGGTGGCCAGCGCCGCGGCGACCTGGCCGGTGAAGATGGCCAGCGGGAAGTTCCAGGGACTGATGCACACCCAGGCGCCGCGGCCCACCAGCGCCAGCGTGTTGCTCTCGCCGGTCGGGCCCGGCATGGCCAGGGGCTGCTGGATGCGCTCGGCCTCGGCCGCGTAGTAGCGCAGGAAGTCGATCGCCTCGCGCACCTCCGAGACCGCGTCGCCCCAGGTCTTGAAGCCTTCCTTCACCAGCAGCGCGGCAAAGCGCGGCAACTCGTCCTGCAGCGACGCCGCGGCGCCGCGCAGGATCTCGCCGCGCCGCTCGACCGGCACCAGGCGCCAGCTCTTGAACGCGTCGCGTGCGCCGGCCACGGCCGCGTCGATCTGCGCGGGCACGGCCTCGGGCACCTGGGGCACGACGGCCCGGGCGTGGGCCGCGAAGAGCGGCGCGGTCATGGGTTCCACGCTCAGGTCCAGGCCCTCGCTGTTGGTGCGCGCGGCGCCGTACAGGCCGGGCGGCAGGACCACGCCGGGCGCGCGCACGAGATGCAGCGGCGAGGCCAGCAGCTGCACCAGCGGAACCTTGTCGTCGCCCAGCTGGTTGACGAAGGAGGAGTTGGCACCGTTCTCCAGCAGCCGGCGCACCAGGTAGGCCAGCAGGTCCTTGTGCTGGCCCACCGGCGCGTAGATGCGCACCGGCACGTGCGGCGCGGCCTTCATCAGCTCGCGGTAGACGCCCTCGCCCATGCCGTGCAGGCGCTGCAACTCGAAAGGCACCTCGGCCTGTCCGCGCGCCGCCATCTGCAGGAGGGCCGCGATGGTGCCGGCGTTGTGCGTGGCGAACTGCGGGTAGATGGCGTCCGGCGCGTCCAGTAGCGCACGCGCGCAGGCCAGGTAGCTGACGTCGCTGTGGTGCTTGTGCGTGAACACCGGGTAGTGCGGCAGGCCCAGCTCCTGCGCGCGCTTGATCTCGGCGTCCCAGTAGGCGCCCTTCACCAGGCGGCACATGAAGCGCAGCCCGAGCCGGCGCGCGATGGCGACCACGTGCTCCACCAGTTCGAGCGCACGGGTCTGGTAGGCCTGCAGGGCCAGGCCGAAGCCGCGCCAGTCCGGATGCTCGGCCGCCACCCGCACGGCCAGGGCCTCGAACACGTCGAGCGAGAGTTCGAGCCGGTCCACCTCCTCGGCATCGATGGTGAGATTGAGGTGCGCCGCCGCGGCCAGCTCGCACAGCCGCCACACGCGCGGCACCAGCTCGCGCATCACGCGCTCCTTCTGCGCGGCCTCGTAGCGCGGATGCAGCGCGCTGAGCTTGATGGAGATGCCGTCGATGCGCTCGGGCGCGTCCTCGCGGCCCTTGCGCGCGTCCGCGGCGATGGCCTCGATCGCATGGCGATAGGCCTGCAGGTAGCGCAACGCGTCCTCGTCGGTGCGGGCGCCCTCGCCCAGCATGTCGTAGCTGTAGTGCAGCTGCGGATGCCGCATGCGCGCGCTGCGCGCCTCGCCCATCGCCTCGCCGATGTCCTGGCCGAGCACGAACTGGCGGCCCAGCAGCTGCACCGCGCGCAGCGTCGCGGCCACCACGCCGCGCGCGCCCAGCCGGCTCATGAGGCCGGGCGGGCGCGCCGCGCCGCCCTCCTCCGGCGGCAGGAACCGCCTGGACAGCGCAATGGCCGAGGCCGAGAGGCGCGACAGCGCCGAGTCGTGCGCGCCGCTGAAGTCCGCGCGGCCGAGCTGGTCGGCGGTGAGCGCGATGGCGGTCGGCGCGTCCGGCACCCGCAGCAGCGCCTCGGCCAGGCGCATCAGGGCCAGGCCTTCGGCGCTGTCGATGGGGTATTCGCGCAGCAGGCTTTCCATGGCCCAGAAGGGCGGCGGATGGCGCCGCACGTTCTCGACCCAGGGCGTGGCGATCACGGTGGCGGCGCGCCAGTCGAGCGCGCCGGCCAAGCAGGAAAGTCGCTGGGCGAGGACTTCGGATTCCTCGCGGTAGGGGCTGGGCAGGCGCATGGTGGCAGGATTCCTGGTCGATGGTGAATGCTCGCCATGCTCCGCCGAATGGCGCCGAGTTATTCACCAAAGATGCGGCCCGCGCTAGATAATTATTCGACCATGAGCGATGCCTTCCCCGATCTCGACCGGATCGATCTGCGGATCCTGAAGATCCTTCAGGAGGACGGCCGCCTGTCGAACCTCAAGCTGGCCGAGGCCGTGTCGCTCTCGCCCACCGCGGTGCTCGCGCGGGTGCAGCGGCTCACGCGCGAGGGCTTCATCCAGGGCTACGAGGCGCGGCTCGATCCGCACCGGCTGGGCCGCGGCTTCGTCGTCTTCGTCGAGGTGCTGCTGGACCGCACCACGCCCAACGTGTTCGATCAGTTCAAGGCCGCGGTGCAGGTGCGTGAAGAGATCATGGAGTGCCACATGGTGGCCGGCGGCTTCGACTACCTCCTGAAGACCCGCATGGCCGACATGGCGGCGTACCGCGAATTCGCCGGCACCGTGCTGTGGCAGCTGCCCGGCGTGCGCGAGACGCGCACCTATGCCGTGATGGAAGAGGTCAAGAGCAGCGCGCGGCTGCCGCTGGGCATCTGACTCACTCCGACGGAATCTCCGCCTCGACCAGCTGCTTGAGCAGCGTGAGCGACTCCTGCCATCCCAGGTAGCAGCCTTCCTCCGGGATCGCCGCCGGAATGTTCTCCTGCACCACGTTCAGCTCGGTGCCCACCGACACCTTGCGCAGCGTGAGGGTGGTCTTCATCGTGCCGGGCAGGCCGGGATCGTCGAACACGTCGGTGTGCACGATGCGCTCGTTGGGCACCAGCTCCAGGTACTCGCCGCCGAAGGCGTGCGACTGGCCGTTGCCAAAGTTCGTGAAGCTCATGCGGTAGCGCCCGCCCACCCGCGCGTCCATCTCGTGCACGCGGCCGGTGAAGCCGTGCGGCGGCAGCCACTTGGCCATGGCGTCGGGGTCGAGGAAGGCGCGGTAGATGCGCTCGGGCGGCGCGGTGAAGACGCGGTGCAGCTTGACGGTGCCGTTGGGCATGGGTTCTCCTTTCAACGAGGGTTCAGTGTGTCATCCAACGGCCGCCAGGCGCGGCGCGACTTGCACCGCCAGCATGCCCAGGATGCCCTGCGCGCCGATGCAGCAGGCCATCGGCAGGATGTTGTCCAGCGCCGAGCGCGCGGCGGGCTGGAGCAGCCCGGCCCAGGACCGCGCCAGCACGAAGCCGCCCATGGCCAGCAGGATCACCAGGTGCAGGCCCTGGTAGGCCAGCAGCGTGGCGACGGTCGCGCCCCAGGCGTGCGCATCCGCATCGAGCCCTGCGCGCGAATGCGCGAGCATGTCGATGGCATACGCGCCGCCCGCGCACAGCAGCGCCCCCAGCACCCGTGCCCGCAGCCCGGCCTGCCGGTTCGCGTTGTCTTCGCTCAGCGAGCGGCCGGCGCGCCACAGCAGCGCAGCCGCCGCAATCAGCAAGGCTGCCGAGCCCAGGCTCCAGTGCAGCGAGGGCAGCGCCGCGCCGGGCGGCGGACAGACCTCGGCCGCCATCGAGACGTGCAGGTGCGCATAGACGAAGCAGGCGAACACCGTGAGGTCCACCGCGACCAGCAGGATCGTGGCCCACCAGGCGTGCGAACGCGACCAGTGACCGGCGCCCACCGGCAACTGCACGCCGCGCGCCACTTCGGCGTGCGGGCGCGGCGGCACGCGGTCCGCGTCCCACAGCCAGCGCAGCACCATCCACACGGCCAACAGGCCGAAGGCGAAGGCCAGCACGATCTGCTCGGCCGTCAGCAGAAGGAAGAAGCCTGCGGTGCCGATGGCCGCCATGAAGGGCCGCCAGCCGTCGCCCGGCAGGCGCAGCAGGTACTGCGGGCGCGCCTCGCGCCGGCTGGTCACCAGCGTCTCGCGGCCGCCGAACGCGGTGCCCGGAAGCCAGTGCCCGCCGGCCTCCACCTGCGCGACCAGATCGGGATGTGTCCACAGCGGCTCGCGCGAATCCACCTGCGGGATGCTGCGCACGCCGTAGTCGCGCTGCGGCAGCCATTCGAGCGTGCCGGCGCGCCAGGGGTTGCCGTGCTCGCGCCGGGGCCGGCGCAGCGTTCGCACGGCATCGAAGAGGAAGACCAGCACGCCCGCGGCGATGATGAAGGCGCCGACGGTCGACAGCAGGTTGAGCGTGTTCCACCCCAGGTCGCCCGCATAGGTGTAGACGCGCCGCGGCATGCCCATGAGGCCGCTGATGTGCATGGGAAAGAAGGCCAGGTGGAAGCCGCCGAACATCAGGCCGAACACCCAGCGCCCCAGCCGCTCGGACAGGCGGTGGCCGCCGTACAGCGGCGCCCAGTAGTACAGCGCCGCGAAGAGCGGGAACACCATGCCGCCGATCAGCACGTAGTGCAGGTGCGCCACGATGAAGTAGCTGTCGTGCGCCTGCCAGTCGAAGGGCAGCACCGCCACCATCACGCCGGTGAGGCCACCCAGCACGAAGGTGAAGTGAAAGCCCAGCAGGAAGAGCGTGGGCGTGTCGCGCTGCACGCGTCCGCGCCACAGGGTGGCGATCCAGGCGAAGACCTGCACCGCGCTCGGGATGGCAACCGCGAAGCTGGCCGCCGACACCAGCCGCATCGACAGCGTCCCCAGCCCCGCGGTGAACATGTGGTGGATCCACAGCGCGAAGCTCAGCACGCCCACCGCCGCCAGCGCGACGACCACCGCGCGATAGGCCTGCAGCGGCGTGCCCACCAGCGCGGGAATCATCATCGACACCAGCCCCGCCGCCGGCAGGAAGATGATGTAGACCTCCGGGTGGCCGAAGAACCAGAACAGGTGCTGCCACAGCAGCGGGTCGCCGCCGCGCGCCGGTGTGAAGAAGGGCCAGTCGAAGGCGCGCTCCAGCTCCAGCAGCGTGGTGGCCGCGATCACCGCCGGAAAGGCGAACAGGATCATCGCCCCCACCACCAGCATGGCCCAGGCGAACACCGGCATGCGCATGAGGCTCATGCCCGGCGCGCGGGTGAACAGCACTCCGATCACCAGCTCGATCGCGCCCGCGATGGCCGAGATCTCGATGAAGCCGATGCCCAGCAGCCACCAGTCGGCGCCGCGGCCGGGCGAGAATTCCTTGCCGGTGAGGGGCGGATACATGAACCAGCCGCCGTCGGGCGAGGCGCCGAAGAACAGGGTGCAGAAGAAGACGATGCCGCCGATCGCGTAGGCCCAGAAGGCATAGGCCGAGAGCAGAGGAAATGGCAGGTCGCGCGCGCCCAGCATGCCGGGCAGCAGGTACACCGCCACCGCCTCCACCACGGGCACGGCGAAGAGGAACATCATCACCGTGCCGTGCATGGTGAAGAGCTGGTTGTAGGTGTCGGGTGCGAGCAGGTCGTTGTCCGGCACCGCGAGCTGCGCGCGCATCAGCAGCGCCAGCAGCCCGGCCAGCACGAAGAAGAGCATGGCCGTCGCGATGTAGAAGGCGCCCACGTGCACGTTGTTTACCGCCGAGAGGCGGCGCCACCCGGGCGGCGAGCGCCAGGCGTCCTCCAGCGCACGCCGCTCGCCTGCCGGGCGCGGCAGCGCCGAGGGCAGCGGCGGCAGTGCGGGCGGCTCCTTCATTGCAGATGCGCCAGCCAGGCGGCGATGTCCTTCGCCGTGGCGTCGTCCATGCGCTGCGCCGATGCCGGCATGCGCGCGCCGGGCTTGTGCTGCTGGATGTGCAGGATCCACTGCGCCAGCGGGTCCTGCCCCATCGGCAGCGTGCCGGCACCCAGCGCGATGCGGCCGCCCACGTGCGTGAGGTCCGGGCCCAGGCGCGACTCCTCGGCGACACCGCGCACCGTGTGGCAGGCGTTGCACCGGTTCGCGAGGAAGGCCGCGCGGCCGCGCGCGAGGGCGGCGCCCGCTTCGCCATCCGGCAGCGCCCGCGCCGGCCGCGCCTGCGCGGCCAGCCATGCGGCGAACACCTCGGGCGGCTCGCCCACCACGTGCAGTGCCATGCGCGCATGCTGGGTGCCACAGTACTCGGCGCACTGGCCGCGCCACGTTCCGGGCTGCCCGGCCTGGATCAGCAGGTGCTGCATGCGGCCCGGCACCATGTCCATCTTGCCGGCCAGGCTCGGCACCCAGAAGCTGTGCAGCACGTCGTGGCTGGCCAGGCCCAGGTACACCGGTCGGCCCACCGGGATGCGCAGTTCGTTGGCCATCACCGCCTCGGTGCCGCTCACCGGATCGCGCAGGCGGATCTCCCACCACCACTGGTGGCCGGTGATGCCCACGATGAGCGCATCGCGCGGCGGCACCGGCCGCCAGGGTGGGCGATGCCATTCGCCGTAGATGAAGAGAAGCAGGAGGACCACGGACGGGAAGGCGACGCCACCGCCCCAGATCCACCAGCGCAGGTCCACCGGATTGCCGTGGCGCCGGCGCATGCTCATCGCCAGCAGCACCATCACGCCGGCGAAGACGAGCGTGCCGCCGCCCACGAGCACCCAGGTCACGCCCAGCAGCGTGTCGCCCACCGGCCCGCCCGGCTGCAGCGCCGATTGAGAAACCGGCACCGCCTCGCCCGCGCTCATGTCAGCGTGAGCAGCCAGGCCGCGATGTCGTGCGCGTCCTGCGGCGCCACGCCCATGGCCGGCATCGCGGTGCCGGGCACCAGGCTGTCCGGCGCCACGAGCCAGCGGGCCAGCGCCTCGTGCGAGCTGGGGATCTCCCCGGCGATGTAGCTGCGCCGCCCGAAACCGGCGAGCGAGGGTCCGATCCCGCCGCGTGCCGCCGGCACCTGCGGGATCTCGTGGCAACTGCCGCACTGGTACTGCTGCACCAGCAGCACCGGTTTCTGGCTCTTGATGCGCTGGTTGGGCGGCGGATCCTTGTAGGGCGGCTCGGGCTTGTTCCCCACGTCGCATCCCGCGGCCAGGCAGGCGAAGGCCACCACCGGCAGCACCCTTTTCGTTAAGAAGAGGGCGCTGCGCGAGGCGAACGAGCGCGAAGGCAGGCGGCGGCCGGACTGCATGGAGGCCAGTGTTGACGGCCGCGACGCGGTTTGCGACTACAGGGCGGCGCGACAGCGCGTCGGACAATGCCGCGAACCCCACACGACCCGCGATGCGTACCGCCAGGACCGTGCTGCTCACCCTCTTGACGCTCGCCGCGCTGGGCCTGGCGGGCGCCTTCGTGGCGGTCAACGTGGGGCTCTACGACGTGGCCGCCACGAAGCAGCACTTCCAGCCGGTCTTCTCGGTCCTGGAGCGGGCAATGCGACAGTCGGTGCGGCTGCGTGCCAGGGACATCGAGCCGCCGGCCCACCTGCGCCTGGACGACCCGCAACTGCTGGCGCGCGGCGCCGGCTGCTTTCGCGACAAGTGCGTGCAGTGCCATGGCGCGCCCGGCGTGGCGCAGCAGGATTTCGGCCAGAGCATGCAGCCGCTGCCCGGCCCGCTGGTCGATGCCATGCAGCACTGGCAGCCGCGCGAGATCTACTGGCTCACCCGGCACGGCATCCGCATGAGCGGCATGCCGGCGTGGCAGTACCACCTGTCGGACGAGGACATCTGGGCCGTCACGGCCTTCGTGCGCCGCTTGCCCGGATTGAGCCCGCAGCAGTACGCGAAGCTCGTCATGGAAGATGCGGCGCCGGCCTGCCCATCGCCTGCCTCGATGGCCAGCCCCGTGGCGGCATCGCGCGTGCCCGATGCGCGGCGCGGCAAGCTCGCCCTGACGCAGCACGCCTGCAGCGCCTGCCACACCATCCCGGGCATCGCGGGCTCCAGCCCGCAGGTGGGGCCGCCGCTGGCCGGCATCGCCGGCCGCACGCTCATCGCCGGCAGGCTGCCGCACACGCCGCAGAACATGGTGCGCTGGATCACCCGCACCCACGAGGTCGACCCACGCAGCGCGATGCCGCCCATGGGCGTGACCGAGGCGGATGCGCGGGACATGGCGGCCTACCTGGCCACGCTGGATTGATCAGGCGTAGCCCCGCCCGCCGAAGATCGCCGTGCCCACCCGCACCATCGTGCTGCCGGCGGCGACGGCCGCCTCCAGATCGCCGCTCATGCCCATCGAGAGCACGTCCACCGGCAGGCCGGCGGCGCGCATCTGTTCGAACAGCGCAGTGGCGCGCAGGAAGAGTTCGCGCTGGGCCTCGAAGCCCTCGACCGGCTCGGGGATGGCCATCAGGCCGCGCAGCTGCACGTTGGGAAGCTCCGCCACCTGTTGCGCCAGCGCCAGCAGATCGCCGGGCGCGACGCCCGACTTGTTGGCCCCGCCATCCACGTTCACCTGCAGGCACACCTGCAGCGGCGCCATGCCGGCGGGGCGCTGCTCGGCGAGGCGCTGGGCGATCTTCAGGCGGTCGACGCCGTGCACCCAGTCGAAGTGCTCGGCCACCGGCCGCGTCTTGTTGCTCTGCAGGGGGCCGATGCAGTGCCACTCGATGCTGCCGCGCAGGTCGGCCAGGGCCTGGACCTTGGCCACGCCCTCCTGGACATAGTTCTCGCCGAAGCTGCGCTGGCCGGCAGCGTGGGCTTCGCGCAACGCTGCTTCCGGGAAGGTCTTGGAAACTGCCAACAAGCGCACACTCGATGCATCTCGTCCACACGCCATGCACGCAGATTCGATTCGCGTGCGGACTTGCTGGAGCTTGTCGCCAATCGTCGTCATAATCTTTCGAATTCGTATCAAAACGTCACTAAGACTTTAGCCTGACGTCAAACGCCTTACCGGTCGAGGGTCCTCGTGGACATTACCCAACTGCTCGCTTTCAGCGTCAAGAACAAGGCTTCGGACCTTCACCTGTCGGCCGGCCTGCCGCCCATGATCCGGGTGCACGGCGACGTGCGCCGCATCAACGTCGATCCGCTGGACCACAAGGCGGTGCATGCCATGGTGTACGACATCATGAGCGACACGCACCGCAAGCACTACGAAGAGTTCCTGGAAGTCGACTTCTCCTTCGAGATCGACGGCCTGGCGCGCTTTCGCGTCAACGCATTCAACCAGGCGCGCGGCGCGGCGGCGGTGTTCCGGACCATTCCGTCCAAGATCCTCACGCTGGAGCAGCTCAACGCGCCCAAGATCTTCGGCGACCTGGCGCTCAAGCCGCGCGGCCTGGTGCTGGTGACCGGCCCCACGGGTTCGGGCAAGTCGACCACGCTGGCGGCGATGATCAACTTCCTCAACGAGACCGAGTACGGCCACATCCTGACGGTGGAAGACCCGATCGAGTTCGTGCACGAGTCCAAGAAGTGCCTGATCAACCAGCGCGAGGTGGGCCCGATGACCCTCTCGTTCTCCAACGCGCTGCGCTCGGCGCTGCGCGAGGACCCGGACGCGATCCTGGTGGGCGAGCTGCGCGACCTGGAAACCATCCGCCTGGCCATGACCGCTGCGGAAACGGGCCACCTGGTGTTCGGCACGCTGCACACCTCCTCGGCCGCCAAGACCATCGACCGGATCATCGACGTGTTCCCGGGCGAGGAAAAGGAAATGATCCGCGCCATGCTGTCGGAGTCGCTGCAGGCCGTCATTTCGCAGACCCTGTGCAAGACCAAGGACGGCCAGGGCCGCGTGGCCGCGCACGAGATCATGCTGGGCACCCCGGCCATCCGGAACCTGATCCGCGAGGCCAAGGTGGCGCAGATGTACTCCTCCATCCAGACCGGCAGCGGCCAGGGCATGCAGACCCTGGACCAGAACCTGACCGACCTGGTGCGCCGCAACGTGATCTCGGCCGCCGAGGCGCGCGGCAAGGCGAAGATCCCCGAGAATTTCCCTGGATAACCGGACGACACCTAGGAACACGCCATGGAACGCGATCAGGCCAGCCAGTTCATCAACGACCTGCTCAAGCTGATGGTCAGCCGCAACGGCAGCGACCTGTTCATCACCGCCGACTTCCCGCCGGCCATCAAGGTGGACGGCAAGGTGACCAAGGTGTCGCAGCAGCCCCTGGGCGCGCAGCACACGCTGGCCCTCACCCGCTCGGTGATGAACGACCGCCAGATGGCGGAGTTCGAGCGCACCAAGGAGTGCAACTTCGCCATCTCGCCGACGGGCATCGGCCGCTTCCGCGTGAACGCCTTCGTGCAGCAGGGCAAGGTGGGCATGGTGCTGCGGACCATCCCGGCCAAGCTGCCGACCATCGACGCCCTGGGCATGCCGCAGGTGCTCAAGGACGTGTCGATGACCAAGCGCGGCCTGTGCATCCTGGTGGGCGCCACCGGCTCGGGCAAGTCGACCACGCTGGCGGCCATGATCGACTGGCGCAACGAGAACTCGCAGGGCCACATCGTCACGGTGGAAGACCCGGTGGAATTCGTGCACCCGCACAAGAACTGCGTGGTGACGCAGCGCGAGGTGGGCATCGACACCGACAGCTGGGAAGCGGCGCTGAAGAACACGCTGCGCCAGGCGCCCGACGTGATCCTGATGGGCGAAATCCGCGACCGCGAGACCATGGAGCACGCGGTGGCCTTCGCCGAGACCGGCCACCTGTGCATGGCCACGCTGCACGCCAACAGCGCCAACCAGGCGCTGGACCGGATCATCAACTTCTTCCCGGAAGAGCGCCGCGCACAGCTGCTGATGGACCTGTCGCTGAACCTGCGCTCGCTGGTCTCGCAGCGCCTGATTCCGACGCAGGACGGGCGCGGCCGCGTGGCGGCCGTGGAAATCCTCCTGAACACGCCGCTGATCGCCGACCTGATCTTCAAGGGCGAGGTGGGCGAGATCAAGGAGATCATGAAGAAGAGCCGCAACCTGGGCATGCAGACCTTCGACCAGGCGCTGTTCGACCTCTTCGAGAACCACGCCATCTCCTTCGAGGACGCGATCCGCAACGCGGACTCGGCCAACGACCTGCGCCTGCAGATCAAGCTCAACAGCCAGCGCGCCCGCTCGACCGATCTCGCGGCCGGCACGGAAAACTTCGCGATCATCTGAGCGCCCTCGTGGCTCACCTGCCGCGCGCTAAGCTCGGCGGATGAGCACGATTCAAGCGAAGTCCTATTCCCCCGTTTCTTCCCGCCCGGTCGCCTTCCTCGGCCTGGGCGTGATGGGCTACCCGATGGCCGGGCACCTGGCGCGCGCCGGGCATGGCGTGGCCGTCTACAACCGCACGGCGAGCAAGTCCGCCGCCTGGTGCGAGGAGCTGGCCGATGCCGCAGTGAAGCCGCGCGCCGGCGCCACGCCGCGCGAGGCCGCGGCCGGCGCCGACATCGTCTTCGCCTGCGTGGGCAACGACGACGACCTGCGCTCGGTGGTGCTGGGCGAGCACGGCGCCTTCGCCGGCATGAAGCCCGGAGCCATCTTCGTGGACCACACCACCGCCTCCGCCGACGTGGCGCGCGAGCTCTCTGCGGCGGCAAAGGAGCGCGGCCTGCACTTCGTGGATGCGCCGGTCTCCGGCGGCGAGGCGGGCGCGCAGAACGGCGTGCTGACCGTAATGTGCGGCGGCGACGCGGCGGCCTTCGACACCATGAAGCCGGTGGCCGAGGCTTACTCGCGCGCGGTCACGCTGCTGGGCGCCAGCGGTGCGGGCCAGCTGGCCAAGATGGTCAACCAGATCGCCATCGCCGGGCTGGTGCAAGGCCTGTCGGAGGCCATCGCCTTCGGCGAGCGCGCCGGGCTGGACATGGAGGCGGTACTGGCCGTGATCGGCAAGGGCGCCGCCCAGAGCTGGCAGATGGACAACCGCGGCAAGACCATGATCGACGGCAAGTTCGACTTCGGCTTCGCCGTGGACTGGATGCGCAAGGACCTGGGCCTGGTGCTGGACGAGGCGCGCCGCAACGGCTCGCGCCTGCCGGTGACGGCGCTGGTGGACCAGTTCTATGCCGAGGTACAGCAGGCCGGCGGGCGGCGCTGGGACACCTCCAGCCTGATCACCCGCCTGCGCTGAGGCGCCTCAGCGCACCGGCGAGGTGTAGGCGCCGCCGCCTGCGGGCGGCGTGGCGCCGGGGGTGACCACCGGCGTGCCGCTGCCCGCGGGCGGCAGCGGGTCCATCGGCGGCAGGGGCACGCGGGAAGAGGAAGACGACGAGGCGGACGAGGCCGTGGACGAGGTCCCCGTGCCGCCGCTGGTCGCGGCCTTGATGTCGGCGTCCGACACCACCTCCACCAGGCGGACCACCTTGCGCACGCCGTCCACGCCGCGGGTGATCTCGGTGGCGCGGTCGGTCTCGCCGCGGGTGGCGATGCCCATCAGGTAGACCACGCCGCGCTCGGTGCTGACCTTGAAGGTGTTGGCGAAGACGTCGTTCTGGTCCACCAGCGAGGCCTTGACCTTGCTGGTGATGAAGGTGTCGTTGGAGCGGTCGGCGATGTTGCTGCCGGGACCCACCATGATCTCGTTGTAGACGTGGCGCACGTTGTCGACCTTGGACACGACGTCCTCGGCGCGCTTCTTGTCGGCTTCCGAGGCCACGGTGCCGGTCAGCAGGACCTGGCGGTTGTAGCTGACCACCGTCACGTTCATGTTGTCGTTGGCGATGTCGCGGATGCGGGCGGCGCCGCGCACCTCGATGGAGGTGTCGTCCAGCTGCGCGCCGGAGCTGCGCCGGTCGGTGGCCACCATGCCGGCGCCCACCGCACCCGCCCCCACCGCCAGCGGGACGCAGGCGCTCAATCCGGTCAGCAGCGCGGCGCCCGCGAGGAGCGCGAAGGCCAGGCGATGCACGGCGGGAATGGGCGTCATGTAGGGGTTCCTTCCTTGAAGTTCCGCATGAGAAGAGTGCTCTAAAGAGTTTAGCCGACAAGGTTTAGTTCAATATGGCATTGCTGCTGCCGGACGCGGCCGGGGCCTCGTCCGACTCGTAAATCCCGAAAATGAGTGTTAATGTTTCAGCCATGCACGCCGGCTGCGACGCCCGCATTCCCACCACGGCCCCCAGCGCAGGAGCCCGCACGTGAAGGCCTTGACCGCCGCGCGCGCCCTCGCGGCCCGGGTCGGCTCGCGCCTGGTGAGCTCGCCCACCACCCATGAGCCGCCCCTGGTGGTGGTGTTTTCCGCGGACGGCGCCTTGCGGCTGGAGCTCTTCCTGCGCAGCTATGCCCAGCAGCTGTCCACCCCGCTGCCGCTGACGGTGCTCTGCCATGCGTCGACAGACGCGCACCGGCAGGCCTACGAGGCCGTGTTCGCCGGCTACCGGGCCTCGGAGCTCACGGCGATCGGCGAAGGCGCCTTCAAGCCCGCGCTGCTGGCGGTGCTCAAGGCCTCGAACGTGCGCCACGTGATCTTCTTCGAGGACGACATGGTGTTCGTCCAGCCGGTGGACAGCCGGCTGCTGGAGCAGTGGGAGCCGGGCGACGGCATCCTGAGCTTGCGGCTGGGCCGCAACATCACCCGCAGCCAAGGCCGCGGCGGCATCGAGCAGCCGCAGCCGGCGCAACTGGAAGGCGCCACGCTGGGCGACCAGACGCTGGTGCGCTGGCGCTGGTCGGCCGGCGCGCTCGACTGGGCGCAGCCTGCCTCGCTGGCCGGCCACCTGCTGCCACTGCCGGACTTGGTGCCGGTGATCGAGCAGGCCCGCTTCGAAACACCCGGCTCGCTCGAAGTCGCCATCGGCCAGTACCAGTTCCTCTTCAAGGGCCGCTGGGGCTATTGCTGGGAACACTCCCGGGTCATGAGCCTGGTGGCCGGGGCACGCCAGCCGGAAAGCGCCGAGCTGCAGCTGGACGCCTTCAGGCGCGGCCTGCGGCTGGACATCTCGCAGCTGCCCCTGGCGCAGCACGACAGCTGCCAGATGCACTGGGAACCCGCCCTGCAGCCCGCGGCCGACACCTCGCAGCAGCCGGGCGGCGCCTGAAGCGGGCCGCCGGCGCTTCAGCCGGCCTCTTCGCCCAGCAGCTGCGCGTCGATGCCGTCGCACAGGCAGTGCAGGACGAGCAGGTGCACCTCGTGCACCCGTGCCGCCCGCTCGTGCGGCACGCACACCTGCACGTCGGTGTCGCGCAGGGCGCGGCCCACCATGCCGCCGTTGCCGCCGAGCAGCGCCACCACGGTCATCTCGCGGGCGTGCGCGGCCTCGGTGGCGGCGAGCACGGCGGCGGCGTTGCCGCTGGCGCTCAAGGCCAGCAGCACGTCGCCGGCCTGGCCGAGCGCACGCACCTGGCGCGCGAAGCGGTCGGGGTCGGCGGCATCGGGCGTGTCAGCCTGCGGATCGGCGCCTTCGGCCTCGAGGGAGACGGCTGCCAGTTCGGGCCGCTCTCGCTCGAAGCGGCCGACGAAGTGGGCCGCGAAGTGCGCGGACAGCAGGCCCGACACGCCGGCACCGCACGCGAGGATCTTGCCGCCGCTGGTCACGCAGGCCAGCAGCGCCTGCATGGCCAGAGACACCGGCTTGCTCAGGAGCGGCCCGGCCTGGTACTTGAGGTCGGCACTGTCGATGAAGTGCTGCTGGATCCGTTGCTCGAGCATGGAGCGGCATGATAGCGGCGGCGTGTGCCTCAGTTCGCGTCGAAGGCCGCCTGGAGCCACTGCAGTCGCTCTTCCACCAGCACCACGTCGAAGCGGCAGGGCGGCGTCACCCGCAGCCGCTGCAGGTAGTGGCGCGCCGCGAAGACGATGCGGTGCTGCTTGATCCCGGTGATGCTGCCGCCCGCGCCGCCATGCGAGCCGCTCGCGCGCTGGCGCACCTCGACGAAGACCAGCGTGCCGTCACGATCGCGCATGATCAGGTCGATCTCGCCGCCGCCGCGCCCCGGGGTTCGATAATTGCGCGCCACCAGCTGCAGGCCGGCCGCGCACAGGTGCTCCAGGGCCGCGTCCTCCGCGGCGTCGCCGCGCTGCTTGGTGCTCAGGCGCCCCGCCCTGTCGTGTTTCTTGTAGGGACCATCCATCTTGAATCTGCCAGCCGCCTCCACTTCTCTTTTCCGCACCGCGCTGCAGGCTGCGCGCGACGCTGCTGGCTCGCAGGATTATCCGCAGGGCACCCTCTACGTGGTGGCCACGCCGATCGGCAACCTGGCCGATGTCACGCTGCGCGCGCTGCACGTGCTCGAGCTGGCCGACGCCATCGCCTGCGAGGACACGCGCCACACCCAGTCGCTGTTGCGCGCCTACGGCATCGACCGCAAGGCGGGCGCGCAGCTGCTGGCCGTGCACCAGCACAACGAGGCGGAAGCGGCGCAGGCGGTGGTCGCGCGCCTGGCCCAGGGCGAGCGCATCGCCTACGTGAGCGATGCAGGCACGCCCGGCGTGAGCGACCCGGGCGCGCGCCTGGCCGCCGCGGTGCGCACGGCCGGCCATCGCGTGCTGCCGCTGCCCGGCGCCAGCAGCGTCACCACGCTGCTGAGCGCGGCCGGCCTGGTGGACGCCGATCCGCATGCCCACAGCGCCTTCGTGTTCGCCGGCTTCCTGCCCAGCAAGGCGACCGAGCGCGACGGAGCGGTGCAGCGCCTGGCGGCCGAGCCGCGCGCCGTCGTGCTGCTGGAGGCGCCGCATCGCATCGAGGCGCTCGCGCGATCGCTGGCAGTGCTGGGGCCGCGCCGCATCACGATCGGACGCGAGCTGACCAAGCAGTTCGAGGAGATCGACACGGTGCCAGCTGCCGAGCTGCCCGCGTGGCTGTCAGCCAAGGAGCAGCGCACGCGAGGCGAGTTCGCGCTGGTGCTGCACCCCGGCGCGCCGGAGGGCGGCGGCAACGAGGAGGGCGAGCGCGTGCTGAAGCTGCTGCTGCAGGAGCTGCCGGTGAAGACCGCCGTACGCCTGGCTGCCGAGATCAGCGGCGCGCCGCGCAACGCGCTCTACGAGCGCGCCCTGCAGCTGCGCCAGGGCCAGGACGAAGGCTGAGCACCCGGGCCGTCAGGAAGGGTCCTTGCTGCGCGTGCGCCCCACCGCACTGAAGATGCCGATGCCCAGCAGGATCAGCGCGCCGATGCCGATGTAGAGCGACGGAACCCCGGCGACCGACGCACCCCAGGCGAGACCGCCGAGGAAGATCACGAATCCGATCATGTAGAGCGCGAAGGACATGGCTCGCTTTCGTTGTTGTCGATCGCCGCAGTTTGCGTTGCCGCCGTGCCGCGCCCCGGCGGCACAGCGCGCAAGATCCTGTCGGACCCAGCCTACCGGGCGCGGCAGCGCCGTTCGCAGGCTGACGCCAGCCTGACATCCCCCGGGCCCGGTGATATTTGCCGACGGTTTGATTTTTCCTGCCGGGGTGACAGATGATCGGCGTCCTTTTTTCCGGACTCCGACAGGCGCCGCCTTCCGGACCGGCAGGCCAAGGAAGCAACATGCAAGACCCCTCCTCGCCGCCGCGCAGCGCCCGGTTCGAAGGATTCCGGCTCGTGCCGGCCAAGCGCCTGCTCGAGCACCAGCAGCGGCCGGTCCAGGTGAGCGAGCGTGCGCTGGACGTGCTGATCGCGCTGGTGGAACGCAGCGGCGAAGTGGTGTCCAAGCGCCAGCTCTTCGATTCGGCCTGGCCCGGCACCTTCGTGGAGGACAGCAACCTGCGCGTGCAGGTGGCGGCACTGCGCCGCGCGCTGGGCGACCCGCCGGCGGCACCGCGCCTGATCGCCAGCATTCCAGGCCGCGGCTACGCCTTCGTGGGCGACGTCGACTGGGAGGGCGGCGCACCACGCCCTGTTGCGGCCGGCGTCGCGCCTGGCATGCCCGCCGCGCACAAGTCGCTGCTCGGGCGCGAGGACTTCGTCGAGGCGCTGCGCTACGAGCTCGCCCTGCGGCGGCTCATCACCATCACCGGCGCCGGCGGCATCGGCAAGACCGCGGTGGCGCGCACGCTGGCCGCGCAAGTGGCCCCCAGCTATGCCGACGGCGTGCTGTTCGTCGACCTGGCGCAGCTGTGCGGGGCGGACCTGCTGGAATCGCACCTCGCCTCCCTGATGCGCATCCCCGCGACCACCGCGCAGGCGCTGACCAGCGTGGTGGAGGCCTTGCGCGGCAAGAACCTCCTGATCGTGCTGGACAACTGCGAGCACGTGGTGGACGCCGCCTGCCACGTCGTCGAGGAGATCCTTCGCAGCTGCATCGGCGTGAACATGCTCGCGACCAGCCGCGAGGCCCTGCGCGCCAGCGGCGAGTTCGTCAAGCGGCTGGGCCCGCTTCCGGTGCCCCCGCCGGGCAGCCGCCTTGCACGCGAAGAGGCGCTGGGCTTTGCGGGCGTGCGCCTGCTGTTCGAGCGAGTGGCCGCGCAGGACATTCAGATCCCGGCCGACGACGCCAGCACCGCGCTGGCCTGCGACATCTGCGCGCGGCTCGACGGCCTGCCGCTGGCCATCGAGCTGGCGGCCACGCGCGTGCCGGCCTTCGGGCTGGCCGGCGTGGCGGCCTTCCTCGACGACCGGCTGCGCATGCTGGCCGGCGGCCCGCGCATGGCCGACACGCGCCACCGCACGCTGCGCGCCATGATCGACTGGAGCTACGACTGGCTGGACCCCGACGAGATGGCGATGCTGCGCCGGCTCGGCCTCTTCTGCGGGCCCTTCGACAGCGAGGCGGCACAGGCGCTGTGCGCGGGCCTGCCCTGGAGCGATGCGGCGCGCAGCTGCGAGCTCATCGCCAACCTGGTGGACAAGTCGCTGCTGGGCGTGGACCTGTCGGGCGGGCAGGCGCGCTACCGGCTCTACGAATCGATCCGCTTCTATGCCATCGAGAAGCTGGCCGCGGCCGGTGAACTGCAGGCGGCGCGGCAGGCGCATGCGCGCCATTTCCTTGCGCGCACCTGCGAGGTCTTCAGCGCGAGCCAGACCGAAATGCCCAGCCAGCACTGGCTGCGCGAGCATGGCGCCGAGATCGGCGACATCCGCGCCGCGCTCGACTGGGCGTTTTCCGAGGACGGCGACGCGGCGCTCGCGGTGCGGCTGGCGGTTTCGTCCTCGCCGCACTGGTTCAAGCTGCTGCTGGTGCCGGAGCTGCACGGCTACCTGGAGCGAGCCGATGCAACGGCGGCGCGCATCGGTTTTTCCGACCGGCAGGTGCTGATCCGCCTGCACATGGCGCAGGCCCACGCCATCTTCCACACCAGCGGCCCGGCCCAGGCGGTGAGCGAGGTGCTGGAGCGTGCGCTGGCGCTGGCGCGGCAGGAGCAGGACGTGCGCGCGCAACTCGAGGTGCTGTGGGCGCTGTTCGGCAACTTCTCCAGCTACGGCGACCTGCCGGGCATGCGCGACTGCGTGCGGCGCGTGCGCCACCTGCGCGACCAGGACGGCCATCCGCTGGCCGTGGCGCTGCACGAGCGCGTGGCCGCGCTGGCCCACCACCTCTCGGGCGAGCAGCAGCAGGCGCTGCAGCACGGCCGCCAGGCGCTCGCGCCGCTGGCCGTGCAGGGCGGCGGCAGCGACCGGCGGACGGCCACGCTCATGTACGACCACCGCACCGCCACCAGCTCGCACCTGTCGCGCGCGCTGTGGCTGAGCGGCTACGCGGACCAGGCGGCCGAGCTCGTCGCATCGACCCGGCAGACCGCGATGCTGATCGAGCAGCCTTTCGCCCTGGGCTATTTCCTGGTCTTCGGCGCCTGTCCGGTGTCGATCTGGCGCGGGGACACCGCGGCGGCGCGGCGCCACGTCCAGTTGCTGCTGGACCGCGCCACCGGCATCGCATTCAACGTGTGGCGCGCTGGCGGCCAGCTCTTCGCGCGGGTGCTGGACATGCTCGAGGCGCCGCAGCCGCACCAGGCCGGCCTGCGCGTGCGCCTGCTGGACGACGCTGGCCTCACGCCCTACCAGCTGGCCCTGCTTGCCACCCTCGACGTGCGCCTGGCGCGCGCCGATGCCATCGACGCCGCCGTGAACGCGGCGCAACCCGACTGGGCGACGGCCGAGCTGCTGCGCGCCCGCGGCGAGCGCCTGCTGGAACGTGGCCGGGCCGATGCCGCCGAGGCGGCCTTCGGCCAGGCGCTGGCGCTGGCGCGGGCCCAGGGCGCGCTGGCCTGGGAGCTGCGCGCCGCCTGCAGCCTGGCGCGGCTGCATTCGGGTGCCGGCCGGAAGGCGCAGGCCCGCGACCTGCTCGCGCAGGTCTATGGCCGCTTCACCGAGGGCTTCGCCACGCGCGACCTCGTGGCGGCGCGGCAGCTGCTCGAAACGCTCGGGGCCTGAGGCACGCGCCATGAAAAAGGCCGGAAGCCCCTTGTGGAGCTTCCGGCCTGCGTGTGGTCCCGCCGCCAGGAATCGAACCTGGATCTCAGCCTTCGGAGGGCCGAATTCTATCCGTTGAAATACAGCGAGGATTCATGACGCGGCGCTGCCACGTCAAAAGCTGATTATCGCCGATCAGGCGAGGGTCGGCTCCGGTTCGCCGGCCGACAGGCTCCCGGCCTGGAATCCCAGCCCCGTGAGATACACATGGAAGACCCGCTTGCCCGTCACCACCAGGTCGAAGGCCGCCGGATCGAGCAGCCAGTCCTCGATCAGCCCGGCGATCAGCGCGTGCAGCCCCTGCGCCGCCGTGGCCGCCGGCACCGGCAGCTTGCGCCCCTCCAGCCGCGCGGCCGTGCGCATGGCCCGCTGCAGCTCGACCAGGAACTGCTGGCGCGACTCCAGGTGGCGGCGGCGCACCGAATCCATCTCGTCGGTGTACTCGATCTTGCGGGTGGCGATGTCGAACACGCGGCGCACCTGAGGGTTGGTGGTGATCACGCGCAGCGCGTCCAGCAGCGAAGCCTGCACGGCGGCCAATGGCCGCTCGCCACTGGCCACGATGCAGGCGCGGTTGGCATCTTCCAGCGGCAGGGTGACCCGGTCCATCATTGCGTTGAACAGGTCGGCCTTGTCCTTGAAATGCCAGTACACCGCGCCACGCGTGGCATCGGCCGCCTGGGCGATCTGCTGCAGGGTCGTCTGGGACACGCCCTGGGCCTGGAACAGCATCTCCGCCGCGTCGAGCAAGCGCTCGCGCGTGGCCTGTGCTTCTTCCTTGGTGCGACGGACCATGATGTGTGTCTCGAAAAAAAAGATGGTCTTTGCGTCAGAGCCGCAACTATACATCCATGAATGTATGTAAACTAGCCGACTTTTCCGGCGACCCTCTCTCCCTTCCCGGCCCCCTTGCGGCCGCGGCGGGCGATTCGCCCGTTGTCGTTTCTCCTTCAAGTCCCTCAAAGGATTCGCATGCCTTCTCTGCATGAAGTCTCTCGTCCGTTCCCCTTCCCGGCGCGCCTGGCCGCCGTTGCGCTCGCCGCGCTGGCGCTGGCCGCCTGCGGCAAGGGGGAGGCACCCGCTGCCCACGGTGGTGGCGGCGGCCAGATGCCCGCGCCCGAAGTCGGCGTGATCGTGGCCACGCCGGGCGACGTCGGCCTGCTGGTCGAGTTGCCCGGCCGGCTCGAAGCCTCGCGCATCTCGCAGGTGCGAGCCCGCGCGGCCGGCATCATGCAGCAGCGCCTGTTCAAGGAAGGCAGCGACGTGAAGGCCGGCCAGCCGCTGTTCAAGATCGACGCCTCGCCCTACGAGGCGACCCTGCGCAGTGCCGAGGCCAGCCTGGCGCGCGCCGAGGCCAACGTGGTGCAGACCAAGGCGCTGGCCGAGCGCTACAAGCCGCTGGTGGAAGCCAACGCGGTGAGCAAGCAGGAATACGCCAACGCCGTGGCCGCCTGGAAGCAGGCCGAGGCCGACGTGGGCGTGGCCCGCGCCTCGCTCACCACCGCGCGCATCAACCTGGGCTACGCCACCGTCACGGCGCCGATCTCCGGCCGCATCGGCCGCGCGCTGGTGACCGAGGGCGCGCTGGTCGGCCAGGGCGAGGCGACCGAGCTGGCGGTGATCCAGCAGATCAATCCCATGTACGTCAACTTCACGCAGTCGGCGAGCGACGTGCTGCGCCTGCGCCGCGCCGTGGAGGCCGGGCAGTTCAAGCGCGCCAGCGGCGGCGACGGGGCCAGCGTGCGCGTGATGCTGGAAGACGGCACCGAATACCCGCTGGACGGCAAGCTGCTGTTCTCCGACCTCACGGTCGACGCCACGACCGGCCAGATCACCCTGCGCGCCGAGGTACCCAACCCGCAGGGCAACCTGCTGCCGGGCCTGTACGTGCGCGTGCGCCTGGAACAGGCGCAGGTGACCAACGCCATCACCGTCCCGCAGCAGGCCGTGACCCGCACCCAGCAGGGCGACACCCTGATGGTGGTGGGCCAGGACGGCAAGGTCAGCACGCGCAACGTGAAGATCAGCGCCGGCCAGGACAACCGCTGGGTGGTGCTCGACGGCCTGAAGGCCGGCGAGCAGGTGATGGTCGACGGCTTCCAGAAGCTGCAGATGATGCCGCCCGGCACGCCCGTGAAGGCGGTGCCGTGGCAGGCCCCGGGCGCACCCGCGGCACCGGCGGCAGCCGCGGCCCCTGCCAAGCCTGCGGCCGCCGAGCCGGCCAAGCAATAAGGAGCGCCGCCGCATGGCCAAGTTCTTCATCGACCGCCCCATCTTCGCGTGGGTGATCGCGCTGTTCGTCATCGTGGCGGGCGCGGTCTCCATCACGCAGCTGCCCATCTCCCAGTACCCGCCGGTGGCGCCGCCCGCCATCGTGGTCACCGTCGCCTACCCCGGCGCCTCCGCCCAGACGCTGGAAGACAGCGTTCTCGCCGTCATCGAACGCGAGATGAACGGCGCGCAGGGCCTGATCTACATGGAGTCGGTGGCGCAGGCCGACGGCACCGGCACGATCACCATCACCTTCGAGACCGGAACCAACTCCGACCTGGCGCAGGTGGACGTGCAGAACCGCCTGTCGCGCGCCACCCCGCGCCTGCCGTCGGCGGTGACGCAGCAGGGCGTGCGCGTGGACAAGTCGCGCAACAACTTCCTGCTGTTCACCATGCTGTCGTCCGACAGCGCGGCCATCGACGACACCGCGCTGGGCGACTACGCGTCGCGCAACATCGTGCCCGAGCTGCAGCGCGTGCCCGGCATCGGCCAGGTGCAGCTGTTCGGCTCGGAGCGCGCCATGCGCATCTGGATCGACCCGGCCAAGCTGCGCGGCTTCAACCTCTCGGCCGCCGACGTGAACACGGCCATCCGCGGCCAGAACGCGCAGGTGGCCTCGGGCGTGCTGGGCGACCTGCCCAACGTTCCCGGCCAGGCCATCGCCGCCACGGTGGTGGTCAACGGCCAGCTCACCAACGTGGAGCAGTTCGGCAACATCGTGCTGCGCGCCAACACCGACGGCTCGGCGGTGCGGCTGCGCGACGTGGCCCGCATCGAGCTGGGCGCACAGACCTACTCCACCTCGGCCCGCCTGAACGGCAAGAGCGCCGTGGGCATGGGCGTGCAGCTGGCTCCCAGCGGCAACGCGCTGGCTGCTGCCAAGGCCATCCGCACCAAGATGGATGAGCTGTCCAAGTTCTTCCCGCAGGGCGTGAAGTGGACCATTCCGTACGACAGCTCGCGCTTCGTGAACATCTCCATCACCGAGGTGGTCAAGACGCTGTTCGAGGCGGTTGCGCTGGTGTTCGTGGTGATGTTCCTGTTCCTGCAGAACTGGCGCTACACCATCATCCCGACCATCGTGGTGCCGATCGCGCTGCTGGGCACCTTCGGGGCGCTGCTGGCGCTGGGCTTCTCGATCAACGTGCTGACCATGTTCGGCATGGTGCTGGTGATCGGCATCGTGGTGGACGACGCCATCGTGGTGGTGGAGAACGTCGAGCGGATCATGGCGGAGGAAAAGCTGCCGCCCCTGCAGGCCACGCGCAAGGCCATGCAGCAGATCTCGGGCGCCATCGTCGGCGTGACGGTGGTGCTGATCTCGGTGTTCGTGCCGCTGGCCTTCTTCGCCGGCTCCACCGGCAACATCTACCGCCAGTTCTCGGCGGTGATGGTGGTGTCGATCGCCTTCTCGGCCTTCATGGCGCTGTCGCTCACGCCGGCGCTGTGCGCCACGCTGCTCAAGCCCGTGGACGACGACCACCACGAGAAGAAGGGCTTCTTCGGCTGGTTCAACCGCAGCTTCTCGCGCACGGCCAAGGGCTATGAAAGCGTGGTCTCGCGCATCCTGCGCCGCGCGGCGCGCTACCTGATCATCTACGCGGCCATCGCGGGCGCGGTGGTGCTGGTGTTCCGCAGCCTGCCCACATCCTTCCTGCCGCAGGAAGACCAGGGCTACATCATCGTGAACGTGCAGCTGCCGCCGGGCGCCACCAAGGAGCGCACGCTGTCGGTGATGCAACAGGTCGAGGACTACATCCTCAAGCAGCCCGAAGTGCAGAGCATGGTGGCGGTGATGGGCTTCAGCTTCTCCGGCCAGGGGCAGAACGCGGGCCTGGCCTTCGTGACGCTCAAGGACTGGCACGAGCGCAAGGGCGCGCACGAGACGGCCGATGCCATCGCGGGCAAGGCCTTCGGCGCGCTCTCGGGCATCCGCGACGCCTTCATCTACCCGCTGTCGCCGCCGCCCATTCCCGAGCTGGGCAACGCCAGCGGCTTCACCTTCCGCCTGCAGGACCGCAGCGGCGCCGGCCACGAGGCGCTGACCAACGCGCGCAACCAGCTGCTGGGCATGGCCAGCAAGAGCCCGCTGCTCACGCAGGTGCGGCCCGACGGCCTGGAAGACGCGCCGCAGCTGCAGATGGTGATCGACCGCGACAAGGCCAACGCGCTGGGCGTGACCTTCGAGTCCATCAACACCACGCTGTCGACCGCGCTGGGCTCGTCCTACATCAACGACTTCCCGAACCAGGCGCGCCTGCAGCGGGTGGTGGTGCAGGCCGACGCGCCGGCGCGCATGCAGCCCGAGGACCTGCTCAAGCTCAACGCAGCCAACACGCAGGGCCAGCCGGTGCCGCTGTCGGCCTTCGCCAGCACCAAGTGGGTGAACGGCGCGCAGCAGACGGTGCGCTACAACGGCTACCCCGCGATGCGCATCGCCGGCGCGGCGGCCCCGGGCTACAGCTCGGGCGCGGCCATGGCCGAGCTGGAGAAGATGGCGGCCCAGCTGCCCGCCGGCTTCGGCTACGAATGGACCGGCCAGTCGCGCGAGGAGAAGCTCGCCGGCTCGCAGGCCATCATCCTGTACGGCTTCTCGATCCTGGCGGTGTTCCTGTGCCTGGCCGCGCTGTACGAGAGCTGGACCATCCCGCTGTCGGTGATCCTGGTGGTGCCGCTGGGCGTGCTGGGCGTGCTGCTGGCCACGTGGCTGCGCAGCTATTCGAACGACGTGTACTTCCAGGTGGGGCTGATCACCATCATCGGCTTGTCGGCGAAGAACGCCATCCTGATCATCGAGTTCGCCAAGGACCTGCAGGCCTCGGGCAAGGGCGTCGTCGAATCGGCCCTGGCCGCGGCGCACCTGCGGTTCCGCCCGATCGTGATGACCTCGCTGGCCTTCGGACTGGGCGTGCTGCCGCTGGTGCTGGCCACCGGCGCCGGCTCGGCGAGCCAGCGTGCCATCGGCACCGGCGTGCTGGGCGGCATGGTGACCGGCACGGCGCTGGCCGTGTTCTTCGTCCCGGTCTTCTTCGTGGTGGTGCGCACGCTCTTCAAGGGCAGCAGGCGCCAGCGCGAGGCCGACCAGCGCCACGCGCGCGCCGCCGGCATCGAAGGCGAGGAGCCTCGCTATGAATAAACGGATCGAGAAGACGATGAGGAATCCCCTCGCTCACATCAGCGCCGTCGCGGCGGCCGTCCTGCTGGCCGGCTGCTCGATGGCCCCCACCTACGAGCGGCCCGCCGCGCCGGTGCCGCAGTTCTTCCCCAACAACCCGGCGCAGATCGCGGGGCAGCCGCTCACGGCGAACATCGCCTGGCAGGACTACTTCACCGACCCGCGGCTCAAGCGCCTGATCGGCACCGCGCTGGAGAACAACCGCGACCTGCGCGTGGCGGTGCTCAACATCCAGACGGCGCAGTCGCAGTTCCGCATCACGCGCTCGGCGCAGGTGCCCAACCTGAACCTCAACGCGGGCGGCACGCGCCAGCGGCCCTCGCTGCTGGGCAACACCGTCAGCGAGAGCGACTACGTCAACGTCGGCATCCCGTCCTGGGAGCTCGACTTCTTCGGCCGCATCCAGAGCCTGAAGGAAGCGGCGCTGGCGCAGTACCTCGCCACCGAGGAATCGCGCAAGTCGGTGCAGATCAGCCTGGTGGCGGCCGTGGCCCAGGGCTGGCTGGCCGTGATCGCCGACGAGGAATCGATGGAGATCACCCGCCAGACGCTGGCCACCCGCGAGGACGGGCTGAAGCTGTCCAAGCTGCGCTTCGACAACGGCGTGATCTCCGAAATCGACCTGCGCCTGTCCGAGTCGCTGGCCGAGAATGCCCGCGCCACCCTGGCGCAGCAGCAGCGCCTGCGCATGCAGGACGAGAACGCGCTGGCCCTGTTGCTGGGCACGCCGGTGCCGCCCGAGACGGTCAAGGGCGGCCTGGGCGCGCTCGACGCTGTCGGCCCGATGGCGGACGTGCCGGCCGGCCTGCCGTCGGAGCTGCTGGAGCAGCGGCCCGACATCCGCGCGGCCGAGCAGCAGTTGCTGGCAACCAACGCCAACATCGGCGCGGCGCGGGCCAACTTCTTCCCGCGCATCTCGCTCACGGCGACCTACGGCACGGCCAGCAACGAGCTGTCGGGGTTGTTCAAGAGCGGCTCGGAAGCCTGGTCTTTCGCGCCCTCGTTGGTGCTGCCGATCTTCGACTACGGCGCCAACAGCGCGCGGCTGGACTCGGCCTGGGCCAACCGCGACATCGCAGTGGCCCAGTACGAGAAGTCGATCCAGACGGCCTTCCGCGAGGTGGCGGACGCGCTGGCCGGACGCGCCACATTGGGCGAGCAGCTCGACGCCTTGCGCAAGACGGCCGCGGCCGAGGAGGCGCGCTTCAGGCTGTCGGACCTGCGCTACCGCAACGGCGTGGCCAATGCGCTGGACCTGCAGGACGCGCAGCGCTCCCTGTTCACCGCCCAGCTGGCGGCCACGCAGACGCGCCTGACGCAGCTGCAGAACCAGGTGACGCTCTACAAGGCGCTGGGCGGCGGCTGGAGCAGCCGGGACGACGAAAGCGCCAGGCAGGCGCAAGCGAGCCGTTGAGCGCAAGCAAGCGTTGACGCTGCGCCACAAGGAGGGCCTACCCCAGGGCGGCAGCGTGGGGGGCCCTTCTATAATCCCCGGTTGATTTCAGGTCCCCCTTAAGAGACAGCCCCCCGATCGATAACTTGAGGACTCCATGAGCGACGCCGCGCACACCGAAGAAGCCCACACCGGCCCCATCAAGAACCCGAAGCAGCTTCTCATAGCGGTCTTCTTCTCCTTCGTCGCTCCGATCCTGATCATCACGGGCCTCGTGTACTACGTGGTCTCGGCCTACCAGCCCTCGGGCACCGCCAGCGGCGACAGCATGGGCCTGTACGGCGTCTCCCAGAAGGAGCGCGACCGCGACGTGTCCGCCCGCATCGCCCGCGTGGGCTCCATCGAAATCCGCGACGCCAACCGCGAGCTGGCCGCCGGCGAGACTGTCTTCAAGGCCCAGTGCGTGGCCTGCCATGGCAGCCCCGGCATCCCGGGCGCCCCGCACATGGGTGACGCCGCGGCGTGGGCACCGCGCATCGGCCAGGGCTACGCGACGCTGCTCGAGCACGCGCTCAAGGGCAAGGGCGCCATGCCGGCCCAGGGCGGCGGCGACTTCGAGGACGTCGAGATCGGCCGTGCCGTGGTCTACATGGCCAATGCCGGTGGCGCCACCTTCCCGGTGCCCGACCGTCCGGCGGCGGCTCCCGCCGCGGACGCAGGCGCAGCCCCGGCGCCTGCCAAGTAAGCGCCCCCGCTCAAGGCAAAGCCGGCCTCGTGCCGGCTTTTTTCATGGCTGCTGCCCGAGCGCAAGCAGCGGGTCCCCGCGCTGCAACTGGCGCGCATCGAGCACCGCCGCGCCCAGCGCCGCCAGCAGCCCGCGCAGCACCGCCTCCAGCCGGACCAGGTCCTGCGCGGCGCCGGCATGCATGGCCTCCGCGACGATCAGGACTTCGGCGGTGCCGGGGCGGATGGTCGATCCGGCGCTCTGGCGGTGGCACCAGCGGCGCGCGTGGGCATGCTGCTGCTCGTCGGCGAAGACCACCTCGCCCGGCTCCGGCCGCTCGGCCTCGCCGCCGAAGCCCAGGTACTGCTCCCGGCCCGTGGCCGGCCGCACCTGGAGCGCGCCGGCCACCTGCGCGAGGTCGAACACCGCGATCGGGATCGCGAAGGCGAGCGAAGCGGCGTTGCACGCATCCACCAGCGGGTGCACCGCGGGCAGCGCGTCCTCCTTGCGGAAGCGCCGCAGCAGCGACTCGGCGGCGCAGCGGTACTGGGTGGGCTTGAGCCCCATCCTGGAGAAGGCGCGGCGCCAGGCCTGGATTTCCGGGAACTCGCCCTCCGCACCGGCCGCGAGCCGGGCGCGGGCCTGCGCGTGCAGCACGCTCAGCTGCGCGTCCAGCGCCGCCGCGTCCGGCGCGAAGCCACGGGCATGCAGGGCCAGGGGGGCCAATTCCGGATGCGCGGTCCAGATGGCATCCGCGTGGGAGAAGGTCTTCAGGGACATCGAGGGGCAAGGTGGAGCTGAAAGCGCCCCAGTCTGCGCCGCCCTCCCCGCGGCGTCTTGAACGCTATTGCGCCCTTGCCATCGCCCGCTGCCAGGCGCCGGGCGTGAAGCCGAACTGCCGGGTGAAGGCGCGCGTCATGTGGCTCTGGTCGGCAAAGCCCGAGCGCGCGGCCGCCTGCGCCAGCGAGGCGCCGGCGCGGATCGCGCTGCGCGCCCGCGCCACGCGCTCCTGCAGCAGCCAGGCATGCGGCGGCAGGCCGTAGGCGCGGGTGAAGCGGCGCAGCAACTGGTACTTGCCGAGCTGCGCCAGCGCCGCCAGTTCGTCGAGCGAGGGCGCGGCCAGCAGGTCGTCGGCCAGGCGCTCGCGCACCCGTGCGACATGCTGGAAGCTGGCGCCTTCGAGCGCCACCGGCACGGCGCTCGCATGGGCATCGAGCAGGCGCCCCAGCACCCGGGCCAGCGACTCCTCGCAGGCCAGGAGGTCGACATCGGTGGCAGCGCGCGCCGCCTGCCAGGCCTCGAGCCGGTCCAGCAGCTGCCGCACGTCGGCGTGCAGCCGCGCATCGCGGATGACCGGCTGCGCGAGTTCGATGTCCGGGCGGCCCGCGGCGCCCGCCAGCAGGTCGCGCTCGACATGGACCATGCGCCAGCGCCGCGCCTGCCCGCCCAGCGGCCGGCCGTCATGCACCTCGCCGGGGTTGCAGGCGAGCAGCTCGCCCGCATGCGCGTCGACCTCGCCGCGTCCGCTGGCCGAGCGCTGAGCGCCCTGCTCCAGCACGCCGATGCCGAAGGTGTCGTGCCAGTGCCGGCCGAAATGGCGCTCGCTCTCGGTGCGGACGCTGTGCACGCCGGGCCAGGGCGCGCGACCCACGCGGCAGTCGTGCCGGGTCGCGTCCGTCTTCAAGCGGGCGCTGCCTTGTGCGGCTGGCGCGCCTGCGGGCTGAGGACGTAGCCGTAGCGGGCGGGAAGCTCCTGCGAATTCACCGTCTCGACCTTCCAGCGCCCCTGCTCGATGGCGTCGGCGGCAGCCTCCATGTCCTGCGTGTGCACCACGCCCAGGCCCAGCGGCGAGGCCAGGTACACGCGGCCGTTCTCGTCCACCAGGCAGGCCGACACCTCCACCGGCACGCCACTGTGCATGCTGACCTGCGCGCCCGCGTCGCTCACGCGGCAGACCCAGGGCGTGGCCTCGAGCTCCACGTACACGCGCTGCGGCCCGTTCTGGAAGAACCACTGGCCGGCCTCGTCGTGCTCGTAGTTGCGGTGGATGAAGTCGATGAGCTTCTCGTGCCGCAGCAGCGAGCCCTTGGCCTGCGCGAAGGCGCCCGCGGCCTGCGTGCGGTCGTCGCGCATGTACCAGTTGCCGCGCGCGTCCAGGCCCAGCCAGCCGTAGCAGTGCGGCACGTTGGGCCACTTGGCGAGTGCCTGCCTGACGATGTCATCCATGGCCTGATTCTGCTCCGGCCTCAGGCGTGCTGCATCAGCCAGCCGCCCACCTCGCGCGGCATGCTGGAGACCTCGCCGGGCGGCAGCCCGGCCGCGAAGCCCACGTGGCCGCCATGCGCCGGCTGCCACAGGGTGACGTTCCGGCCCACATCCTCCTGCCGCGGCAGGCTGGCGAAGGGAATGAAGGGATCGTTGCGCGCATTGACCACCAGCGCAGGTACGCGGATCGAATGCAGGTGCGGCTTGGCCGAGCCGCGCGACCAGTAGTCGTCGGTATCGCGGAAGCCGTGCACGGGCGCGGTGAACACGTTGTCGAAGGCGTAGAGGGTGCTGGCCTGCAGCAGCGCCTCGCGGTCGAAGAGGCCCGGGTGCTGCGCAAGCTTGGCCAGCGCCTTGGGCTTCATGGTGTTGAGGAACATGCGGGTGTAGACCAGCCGGTTGAAGCCGCGCCCGATCGCCATGCCGCCCGCCGCCAGATCCACCGGCGCACACACCGAGGCGACCGCGCTGGCCACTCGCGCCGCCTCGCCGCCGGCCTCCTCGGCCCAGCGCAGCAGCGCGTTGCCGCCCAGGGATACGCCCACCACCAGCATCGGCCCGCCGCCGGCCAGGTCGTGGCGCGCGCGCAGCTGCGAGAGGATCCAGCCGATCTCCTCGTAGTCGCCCGAGTGGTAGGCGCGCGGCGCCAGGTTCAGCTCGCCGCTGCAGCCACGGAAGTGCGGCACGGCGTAGTCCATGCCGTTGCGCGACGCGAAGGCCGCGAAGGCCTGCGCATAGTGGCTGCGGGAGGAACCTTCGAGCCCGTGGAAGAGCACCAGCAGCGGCCGCGGCCCGGTGGCCGGGACGGCGGTGCGCTCGAGGAAGTCGACGTCGATGAAGTCACCGTCGGGCGTGTTCCAGCGCTCGCGCCGGAAAGCCGGCGGCGCACCGGCCACGCTGCGCGCGACGATCGCCGACCAGATGGTCTGCAGGTTGCCGCCGGGCAGCCAGAAAGGCGCGATGTACTCCATGAAATCAGTGTAGAAGCTGCGGCGCGTCGTGAATGTCGGACGGCTCCTGCACCGCGCCGGGACTCGCATGGTGGGCCACCATGCGCCACCCCTGGGCCGTGCGGTGGTAGACGTTGGTGGCCAGCACGAAGGCCAGCTTGGGGCCTTCGGCGGTCAGCACCTCGATGCGCTCGAGCACGTTGTGCACCGAGCTGCCCAGGGTCTCGACCTTGCGCACGCGCGCCGGGGTGGCGTGGATGGCACCGTTGCCGAACATCTGCTCGAAGGCGGCGCGGATGGCGTCGGCACCCACCAGGCGCGGGCCGCCGGGGTGCACGCAGAACACGTCCTCGTCGTCGGCCCAGCAGGCCATGAGCGACTCGACGTCGCCGTGCTGCAGGGCCTCGTAGAAGGAGGCTTCGACGTCGTCGGCAGAGCCGCCGAAATCGCTGGGGCGTCGGGTCTTGGTGGCCATGGCCCGATTTTGCCTGCTCGGCGGCGCGGTTCAGGCCCGCAGCCAGGCGCGCACCACCGCCTCGGTGTCGCCCTGCGCGGCCTGCCACACCAGTTCGGGCGCGGCCACGTGGGTGCCGGGCGGGGCCAGGCGCAGCGCAGCGTCGACGAACTGCGCAACCACGGCGGCGCGCACCGGCTGCTCGCTGGCCGGCACCATGAAGCGGGCGATCGAGAGCATCCACTCGGCCAGCCTCTGCGGCGCACTGCCGCGCGGGCCGGCCACCGGCTTCTGCGCCGAGCGCACCAGCAGCAGCCGCTCGAAGCCCAGCGCGGCGACCGCCTGTTCGTCCATGCTGGCCAGGCCGCGCTTGAGCGCCTCGGGCAGCCGGCCCTGCGCATGCGGCTGCACCACCGCCAGGGTGCGCACGCCGCAGTCGCGCAGCCAGCGCGCCAGGCGCGGCAGCTGCTCGGGCGCGGGCGTCCACAGGGCACGCTCGCGGTCGTGGTAGAGGCGCGGCGGATCGAAGCACACCAGCGCGACGTCGGCCGGCACGACGGGCCACCGGCTCGCCTGGCCGGACGGGCCGGCCTCGGGCATGAGCACCGTCTGCACGCCGCGCAGGCCGTCCTGCATCGGCTCGCGCGCCAGCACGCGCGCATGCGCATAGCGGTGGCTGCCCGCGAGGCGACGCAGCAGCTCGTTGCCCAGTGCACCGGTGGCGCCGGCGATCAGCAGGGTGGTTTCAGCCGGCGCGCCGCCGCGCGGCGGCGGTCGCTGCGCTGCCTGCAATACCTGCATGGGGTCGATGGCCATGCAGCCGATGCTACCTGTGCTAACTTTGCGCCCGTTCAAACACGGGAGCTCCCAACATGAAGCGCTGGCTGTTGATGATCGTGGTGGCCTTGTCCCTGACAGGCTGTGGCTACAACGACTTCCAACGCCTCGACGAGGCCACCAAGTCGGCCTGGAGCGAGGTGCTCAACCAGTACCAGCGGCGCGCCGACCTGGTGCCCAACATCGTGGCCACGGTGAAGGGCCAGGCCAACTTCGAGCAGGAGACGCTCACCAAGGTGGTGGAGGCCCGCGCCAAGGCGACCTCGATCCAGGTCACGCCCGAGACGCTGAACAACCCCGAGGCCTTCAACAAGTTCCAGCAGGCGCAGGGCGAGCTGACCGGCGCGCTGTCTCGCCTCATGGTGGTGGCCGAGCGCTATCCCGAGCTGCAGGCCAACCAGGCCTTCCGCGACCTTCGCGTAACGCTGGAGGGCACCGAGAACCGCATCACCGTCGCGCGCAACCGCTACATCCAGACGGTGCAGGAGTACAACGTGCTCGCGCGCAGCTTCCCGAGCAATCTCACGGCCATGGTCTTCAGCTACCAGCCCAAGCCCAACTTCAGCGTGCAGAACGAGGCGCAGATCTCCACGCCGCCCACGGTGGACTTCGGCGCGCCGAAGAAGTAAGGCGCCGCTGCAGATCCGCATGGCGCTGGTGGGCATCACGCGCGCACTGGCGGCCGTCTTGCAGATGGCCGTGCTCCTCCTCCTCGCGCTGGGGGCGGGCCTCGCGCCGGCCCAGGACCTGCAGCCCGTGCCCGCGCTCACGGCGCGCGTGATCGACCAGACCGCCACGCTGGACATCCAGCAGCGCCAGGCCCTCGAGGCCAGGCTGGCCGCCCTCGAGAAGGAGAAGGGCTCGCAGGTGGTGGTGCTGATGGTGCCCACCACCCAGCCCGAGGACATCGCGGCCTATGCCAACCGCGTGGCCAACGCCTGGAAGATCGGCCGCAAGGCGGTGGGCGACGGCGTGCTGGTGATCGTGGCCAAGGACGACCGGCGCATGCGCATCGAGGTGGCCAAGACGCTGGAAGGCGCCATCCCCGACATCATGGCCGCGCGCATCATCGACAACGCGATGAAGCCGCGCTTCCGGCAGAACGACTTCGCGGGCGGGCTGGACGCGGCGGTCGGCCAGATCGGCGCCCTGGTCCGCGGCGAGGCCCTGCCGCCGGTGCAGCAGCATCCCAGCGGCACCTTCGACACCGGCGCCGGCGGCGACGGCGGCTTCGACTGGGGCACGCTGGGCATCTTCCTGTTCTTCGGCGTGATCGTGCTGGGCCGCGTGCTGCGCGGCGTGTTCGGCAACAAGCTGGGCGCGCTGGCCACCGGCGCGGCCACCGGCGGCATCGCCTTCTTCATCACGGCCACGATGTGGGTGGCGCTGGCGGCGGGCATCGTGGCGCTGGTCTTCACGCTGATCTCCAGCGCCTTCGTCGGCATCCCCACGCTGGGCCGCGGCCACGGCGGGCGCAGCGGCGGCTGGGGCGGCGGATTCCCCGGCGGCTATGGCGGCGGCAGCTGGGGCGGCGGGCATGGTGGCGGCGGTGGCGGTGGCTTCAGCTCAGGCGGCGGCGGCGACTTCGGAGGCGGCGGCGCCTCGGGGGATTGGTAGCAATGGCGCACAGGTCCTTCTCCGGCAAGCTCGCGCGCATCTGGCGCCATCGATGGATGGACCGTGCCGAGGTGCAGCGCGCCCTGCCCCCCGACCTGCTGGAGCGCGTCACCGGCCGCGTGGCCGCGAGCGAGCGCCGCCACAGCGGCGAGGTGCGTATCTGCGTCGAGGCCGGGCTGCCCAACTCCTACCTGTGGCGCGACGCAACGGCGCGCGAGCGGGCCGTGGCCATGTTCGGCAAGCTGCGCGTGTGGGATACCGAGCACAACAACGGCGTGCTGATCTACCTGCTGCTGGCCGAGCACGCCATCGAAGTGGTGGCCGACCGCGGCATCGCGCGGCGGGTCGACGCGAGCGAGTGGGCTGCCATGACCCGGCGCATGGGCGCCGCCTTTCGCGAAGGGCGCTTCGAGGACGGGCTGACCGAGGCGCTGGCGGAAGTCTCGGCGTTGCTGGTGGCCCACTTCCCGCTCGCGCCCGGCGAGCCGGACAGCAACGAGCTGCCGAATGCGCCGGTGGTGATCTAGGCCTTGCCTTCTATTCGAAGGCCTCGAGCAGCCGGCCTGACACGTAGATCCGCAGCCCCGAGCCGGCGGGCTCGCAGCTGAGCCGGAAGGTCTGGTCGCCCGTGGTGGTGCCGTTCCACACCAGCGTGAAGATGGGTTCGCGTCCCAACGGCGACTCGGTCACGAAATTGTGGCGCGTCACTTCCATGAGCACGCGCACCTCGTCGTTGTCGTCGCTCCAGTCGATCTCGCCCCGGTAGAACTGCAGGCCATCCGCGCCCACGAAGACCCGCTTGTTGATCAGGACCGCGGCCCTGCCAATGGTTCCCACGCTGGTGGTGAAGGTGGCTTCGTAGATTCCGTTTTTCATCGTCGCACAAGCTCCTGTGCACGGCCGGATGGCGCGGGCCGCGCGGTCGTTCAGGCAGTCTAGGCGCGCCCTGCCAGGCAGGCGCGTAGGAAGCGCCCGCTGTCCGCGGTAGGCGAGCGCGTGCCCACTGGCCTGGGCTCGGCTAGAGTCCGCGCACCTGACTTCCACGATCCACGGGCTGAGGTCAGGCGATCGACGCACCCGCCCGGTCGACCCCGGATGCGCCAGCACCGCTAGGGGGCAGAAAACAGCGCCACCACGCTTCGAGGCGCATCGTCGCCAAAGAAGCGCCGATGGTTCTCCGCAGTCAGGCGTGCGGCGCAGGCACTGCGAGCAAAGAGCGCACGTTCATACGCCGTCAGTGCGGCCTCCATGTCGCCAGGGTGGTCTCGAAGCGCATGCCCCAGTTCGGCGCCGTCGAGAATGGCGAGGTTGGCCCCTTCGCCAGCGAACGGCGACATCAGATGGGCGGCGTCCCCCAAGAGCGTCACACCCGGAATGCGTTCCCAGCGGTGGTCGACCGGCAGCGCGTGGATGGGCCGGACGATGGGGGCGGTGTCGCTCTGGCCGACCAATGCCTGAAGCGGGGGCGCCCAACCTGCAAATTCGCTTGCGATGTGCTCGAGCGCGGCTGCCGGTTGGCTGAAGTCGATGGCGCCGACCCATGCTTGCGGCTTGTTCAATGCAGCGTAGGTGTTCAAGGTGCCGTTTGCGTGATGGTGCGCCAGGATCGCCCTGCCGGGTTCGATCGCCATCAGGGTTCCGCTGCCGATGGCCTCGGCGCTGGCCCTGTGTCGGGTCGGGCCATCGAAGAGATGGGTCTCGACGAACGTTGTGCCAACGTAGGCGGGCTCTGCGGTCGACAGGAGCGGACGAACTCTCGACCAGGCGCCATCCGCACCGACCAGCAGATCCGCAGTTGTGAGCGAGCCGTCGGCAAGGACCAACTGATGGCGGCCGTCGACGAGACGGCGCACCTGCGTGAGCTTGCAGCCCCACCTGACGGTTCCGGCGGGCAAGGACTCGATGAGGAGTTGGCGCAGCGCTCCCCGATCGACCTCAGGCTTGGCCGTTCTGGCCGAGCCGGGCCTGTCGAGCAGGACGATGCCGTTGCGGTCGACGACGCGCTTGGCGTCTTCCCCTGGAAGCGCCAGGGCAAGAAACTCGTCGTGAAGGCCGGCAGCTTTCAGGCCGACTTGCCCGTTGTCTTTGTGAATGTCCAGCAAGCCGCCTTGCGCCCGCGCAGTCGGCGAGGCTTCAGCTTCGTAGATGGTTGCGGGGATGCCATTGACGTGCAGAACGCGCGCCAAGGTCAATCCTCCAAGACCGGCGCCGACGATGGCGATGGTGGGGTTTGGCGAGGGGGACGAGGGATCGAGGTGGCTGTTCATGGCGTGTCCGGTACTGCGAACGTGCGCGTCAATGCGCGACTGCTCGTAGAGATCCGACTGATGTCGGGGGAAACGCTGGCCGACCTTGCAGGTGTGCTGGAGGCGTGTGCGCGATTGTCCTGTGGAGCGGCGACTGGGGCACCTTGCTGCAATCCGAGACAACCGTTTTTCGCGGTCTTCGCATGCGATTTTCGCACAAGGGAGTTTCATGGCTCTTTCGCCGCAAGAGCACCCCCCGGCAGAATGCGGCCAACAGCCGGCATGCCGAGCGTTCGGATGATGTGTCAGCCTGCTCGCGGGCGCGGCCTTGGAGGTGAAGATGAAATTCCTGTGTCTGGCGTATGGTGACGAGGCTGGGTGGAATCGCCTGAGTGCCTCCGACAAGGACGAGGTCTTGGCCGCCGATGCGGCGATCCGTGCGAGGGGCGACCTCATGTCCGCGGTTCGACCGGAGGTCAGCACAGTCACGAACTGGGACGGAAGTGCCCGCCTGTCCGGCACACCCTACGCACAGCATGATCTTCCTCTCGCCGGCTTTTCGGTGATCGAGGCGGAGAGCCTGGAAGCGGCGTTTCGCCTTGTCGCCAATACGCCATGTGCCCGGGCAGGGGGGTACATCGAGATCAGGGCGCTCTGGGATACCAATGCTGGTTGAGCGGCCGCAATTCGGCAGCGTTAGGTCGCAACACCCGCGGAAGCTAACTGCCAGTTACGAATTGGACGAAATCTGAATCTCTCCTCTGGATAGCGGGCGGTCTCGCGCGCGATAACATCCGCCGGCCTGATTGGGAAGTCATCCCATGCCACAAGTCGGCGTGTGACTCATTTTTGGATCGGAGCTTTTCATGTCCACGAACCTCACTGTAGGGAGTGAAACTGCTTCGATCGGTCAACCGTCTTCGCAAAGCACCGGCGTCCGGATTTCGGACTTTTCTGCTCCTCATCCTTGCAGTTTTGCAGGCCTGATCGATCTGGCGCGAATTCAGTTCGGCGCTCGCTTCTTGGGGATCTTCGATGGATGCAGCACGGTGAACCTTGGATCGGCGCTTCATCGCGGCCTTCCCTGGTCATCAATCTGATTCCGAGTGCATGCCCGTCCACTGAGCCCGCCGCTCGAGACTGACATGACCAAGTATTGCGAGGCGTGCCATACCGCGAACAAGGACAACGCACGTCGTTGTGTTGGATGTGCAGGCAAGTTCAACGGAGTTCGCACCCCGGCGCTGCTTTCACTGCGAGCCGAGTTGGAAGAAAGACAGGAGCTGGCAAGTCCTGTCGACTTACGCCCGGACCCGCCTCCATGCCCCATCAGCCGCGCAGCCGTGCCAGCGGCAGTGACGCGAGCCCAGTCCGATCCTTCACCAAAGACATTTGCAAGAACGGCTGCAGGGTCTATTTCCCGGACGCTTCCGAAGGCTCGCCGAGAAGCTGCGGTTCGTTCACTCGGCAGGGCATCACCAAGAATCGTTGCGAGAGGGCCCCAGAGGAAAACGAAGGGAGTTCTTGCGAACACGGCGAGTCCACCAGTTCACGACGGCCGCCGACAAGCGGAGCTACCGGGCATTACGCACGCCACCTCATTCCCCTTGGTTCCCATACAGCGCACTCAGGCAGGAGGTTCGATCAAGAGCAAGCGTTGGGTTGTCCTAGTCCCGTTGATCGCCTTACCACTGACGGCGACGCTCGTGATGAAGTCCGAGCGCATGTCTACGATAGAAGAGGCAGCGTCGGGAGCCACGGCACAGAATGAGCCGCGACTGTCCGTGTTGTTGCAAGGGGCCTCTGCTGATTCCGGCGCGAAGGTCGAGCCAGCGTCCGCTCCGGAACTCGCACCCATGGCGCCAGTGGCCGCGGGGCCAACCAATGCAAGCCGCTCGCCACCAGTTGCATCGGCAGAAGAAGACGCACAAGCTGCGCTTGCTGCAGCACGGAGTCCAATGAGCTTGCAGTTCGACACTGCAAATGCTGCATCACGCCCTCTCGCGAAGGGTGAGGCGGTAGAGGCGCCAAGCAAGCTGGATTCGGACCAATCCCGAGCATCTTCAAGCACGCCAATCGCATCTGAGCCAAGGGCCCAGGGCACGGCACGCGTGCGTGACAAGGCGCCCAAGCCACGTCTTGCTGCGCGGGGGGCGGCGAGCGGACCACAGCGAGTCGTCGTGAGTCCACATACCTTGGGGACGCAACGGACGAGCGGTCCCGAAGCCGCGAACGTCGAAAGCGCCTCACCGGCGGCGCGACCGCCGATGCCTGGCCCTGCGGCGCAGGCGCCTCGCTCTGGTTCGGGAAGCGGGCCCTGCGATCGATACAACCCCTTTGGCGAAGCCATCTGTGTCAACTCGCCGCCAGCGGCGAGCGCTTCTCGTTAGAAGGAGCAGTGAGAACAGACCGCCGCACGATGCTGTCTTCAACGATGGCTGCGTTCCCAGGATGTCACCGGCCCATTGCTATCTGTTGCGACTCAAGTACTCCTGGATCCACCACCTGGCCTTGTCGGCCAGTTCCCTGCGCACCGCAGGTTCATCGCTGGTCGAACCAAAGGCTGACAGTCTGCAGACCGCTTTTCCCGCCCGCTTTATCTCAGCTGTGAAGCGGCTTCCCTCGAGTTGCATGTCCATCGTCCATTCTGGCGGCGCCAGCGGAGCGTCTGTTTTGGCCGCACTGCTCTTGTCCACATTCATGACTCGCCCTCCATCTTCTTGAAGCCGTGCTAGTCACCGCTGCCTGTCGCCGCCACCGAGAACCGCCATTGCCGAGTCCGACTTGCCGGATGGCCGAACGTCGCAGTGAAGTGCCACGCCACGTCATCGGCACCGAGGACTAGACGTGCAGTGCCCTCTTGACGCGATTGCTGATTCTTTGAGGCAGCGTCCACCCGTTGGTGCTGTACATCCGGCGCGAGCGCCAGCGCCGGAACTCCGCCGGCGGCGAACTCTCAAGGTTCCCGCGCATGCAGCGCATGAGGTTGTCCGAATAGCAGGCCATCAGGCGACTCGGCTGGTAGTGGTCCAGCCATGCCTGATGTGCCAGCGCGCCCATCTCTTCGTAGCGTTCGATATACGCCTCGAGGATGGGCTCGAGACGGGCCACTTCCGATTCAGGCACACGGATCGCGAATGTGCTCCAGTCCGGGCCCGCGGGCTCCACGAACTCGTCGGCAATGATGACCGGCGCGACGCCCAGGGCCATGCTCTCGAAGATCCGCATGGAGGCAGCCCCCCAGCCGGCCGGGCAGAGGGCGAACTTCCCCAAGCGCAGCAGACGGATGTAGCGCAGTTTCTCTTCCGCTTCGTGGTTCCACCAGCTGTCGGTCGATTCGACCCGAAAGATCGACGAGCCACCGTACAAGTCGAGCAGCCGCCCTCGCAGGCGCCGCTGCGACTTGGGGTTGCCCCGCCAGGTGGCCAGCAGCGGTGCATTGCCCACGCGCAGCCCGGCGTTGGGCAGTACCTGCTCGTTGGGCTGCGCGAAGAACGGTACCGCGGCATGCAATGCGGGGTCGAAGCGCTTCTTCGCCAGGCAGGTGTAGACCCCGCGTAACAGGCCGGTGGCGGCGTCATCGCTGTTGATCGTGAACACCTTCTGGGGTGCGCGCCCGATCACCGGGTCGTTCATGAGGCGTGCGATGTAGCGCCATTCCCGGAAAGCCCAGGGCTCGTGAATGACCATGGCATCTGCGTCGTCGGCATGCCGCGCCTCGGCCATTCCGGGGCGTTGCAGCAGCTCCTCTCGCAGCGCCTCGATCAGCGCGACGTCGGTGTTCGCAAGGGGAACATCGGATGGCATCAGGAAGCGAAGTTTCATCGCGGCGTGAGGCATCTGGGTTGCGGCATGACCAAAAGAACGCCACAGGTCGACGGCTTGATTCCGCGACCGTCACGTGATTGGCGCCCTCGTCGAAGCCAAGGAGCGGCAGGCGACGCCTATCGCGAGTTCGCCCAGATGGGATTTTTTCCCACATCCCTTGGCATTGGCAAGCGGACATGCAACGGAACCGCGAGGGTGAACCGAAACGGTGCGCACTGTCGCGCGACTGAGGCACTGACTGCGTAGCCTCACGGCTGCGATGCGTGTGCGATTTGCATTGCTGCCTTTGTCGCCTAGACTGTCAAACGCAGCGCGCAATTCGCAGAGCGAATGACTGGGGTGGCCGTGTGACTTGAACGCCCCGTCAGTGGCGAAATCGTCTCGTGGGAAACCTTCGGTGCCTAGTGCGATTTTGATAAGGAGCTACCAAAATGAAACTAGCCTTATCCGCGTTGGTCGTTGCAGTCTCCGGGTGCGCAAGTCAAGCGCCGTCATCTCCACCGCCGCAAGACGCTCGTCCAGTCGGACAGAGCCAGCTTGCCCCGATGGCCGCCGCCAAATGCATCGCGCAGAAGTGGGCGAACATGTCCGGACGGCCGGTGGAGATGCAGTACGTGTACGCGAACGAGACTGCGTTCGACGTGTTTGTGCCGGGCCAAGCCTCACCAACCGGCGCCCCGTCGGACAACGGCCTCTCTGCTGCCCTCGTACGTCCGGCCCCTAGTGGGTCAGGGTCGATGGTGTCATTCCGAGGCCCTGAGACACCCGTGACCGGTGCTGCGGGGCAATGCCAAGCATGAGCATCGCTGCGAGCGCTTCAGGAAACTGAGGCTTGTTTGGGGTTCGAACCAATGACGGTTCGACCCCAATCTTTTCTCTGGGGTTCGTTGCGCCCGGTCTCGCGCTCGATCGGATGCCGAGTCCGCATTGCTATCTATATGCGGCTGGCAGCGCGTTCATCATTGGGCGACGCGGAAACGATTTCTCCAAGGTCGACCACCGACCTCTTGCCCCGACCGGCGACGGCCGGGGCTTCTTCGTTCTGCCATGGCTGGCATGGCGTGAAGCTCGTGCGGGGCATCGCAAGTCGCGATCAGATGGCGAGAGTTCCGGGTTCCACGAGTGGGTGGCCCGGTTGTCATTGCAGTCGTCGATGACCCGACCGACCGCGCCCATCAGGTGACAGATCGTCCCAAAGGCCGGGCCGGCCCACATGCCCGGTCAGTATTTGATGTCCCGCTTTTCCTGCCGACCATCTTGCTTGGTATCACGCTTGTCCTGCCGGCACTGGGCGTTGCTCGACTGGTTGGCGGCACGGCAGTCCTGCTTGGTCGAGCGCGCATCCTGTTTGGCCGCCTGATTCGCTGACCGACCTTGTTGTCGCTGCTGAGATTGCTCGGTTGCGGAGCCGATCCCCGGCAGAAGGAACATGGCGGCAAGCGCGACCGGAACGAATGCCTGGAGCGTGAACTCGGATTTCAGGGTCTTCATCTGCGTCTCCTTAAGTAGGACTCGAATGGAGAAGCCGCGACGTCCGATTTGGTGCTCACCAGGATTCTCCGCCGCAAGAAGATCGTTCTGCGCCAAGCGCGGCGGCCTTCGCGAGGTGGACTCCCCGCTCAGCCAAATCCCGGAGAGGTGCAAGCGGAAGCTCGCATCACGCGTCGGCCAGGGGCGCCAAAGCGCCCCTGGCGCTAGCCTGACCTAGCGCGGCGACTGCTCGCCCGTGGCGCGGATCTCCACGCGGCGGTCCGGCTGCAGGCAGGCGATGAGCGCGTTGCGCGTCTTCGCGCCCTGGCTCCTGCACTCGGCCTCGGTGATCTTGAGGTCCGACTCGC
>Ga0102594_1000328_pt1 | contig 52715 bp, 53 predicted proteins | sample AraplaCol_mLB_r2_2_FD_76863 | JGI IMG/M metagenome (GOLD analysis project Ga0102594, IMG submission 76863) | Arabidopsis root microbial communities from North Carolina, USA - plate scrape MF_Col_mLB_r2 (SPADES assembly) (version 2) | ecosystem: Host-associated > Plants > Roots > Endosphere...
AAGATCAAGAAGACGGCCGTGGTCTCGGGCGTGTGCGACGGCTTCATCGGCAACCGCATGATCGAGCAGTACAGCCGCCAGGCCGGCTTCCTGCTGGACGAAGGCGCCACGCCGCAGCAGGTCGACAAGGCCATCGAGAAGTTCGGCTTCGCCATGGGCCCGTTCCGCATGGGCGACCTGGCCGGCAACGACATCGGCTGGGCCATCCGCAAGCGCCGCGCCACCGAGCGCGCCGACATGAAGTACAGCCGCACCGCCGACAAGCTGTGCGAACTGGGCCGCTTCGGCCAGAAGACCGGCGCCGGCTGGTACGACTACGCCGCCGGCAAGCGTGACGCCATCCCGTCGAAGCTGGTGGAAGACATGATCGTGGAGCACCGCAAGGAACTGGGCATCACGCCGCGCAAGATCTCCGACGAGGAAATCGTGCAGCGCCTGGTGTTCGCCCTGGTCAACGAAGGCGCGCACATCCTGGAAGACGGCACCGCCTCCAAGGCCGGCGACATCGACATGGTCTACCTCACCGGCTACGGCTTCCCCATCTGGCGCGGCGGCCCGATGCACTACGCCAGCCAGGTCGGCCTGTACAACGTGGCCGCCACCATGCGCCGCTTCGCGCTGAACCCGCGTGACGACGCCGCCTTCTGGCAGCCCGCGCCGCTGCTGGCCAAGCTGGCCGCCGAAGGCAAGAGCTTCAGCTGACCCGCGGGACGAGCACGCACGTGGCCATCGTCAAGCGCATCGTCGTCCTCCTGCTGCTGGCGCTGGTCGCGCTGGCGGCAGCGGTGGGCATCAAGACCTGGCGCACGCCCTCGCGCCAGGTGGCCGCGGAGCCGCTGCAGAAGGCGCCGGTGGACGCGCAGGCCGTGGCCGGACGCCTGTCCGGCGCGGTCCGCTTCAAGACCATCAGCAGCCTGGAGGACCCGCAGGCCAACGCCGCCGAGTTCGACAAGCTGCACGCTTACCTGCGCGAGCAGTTCCCCGCGCTGCACGGCGTGATGAAGCTGGAAGAACCCGGCAACAACGCGCTGGTCTACGTCTGGCCCGGCAGCGACCCCAAGGCCCAGCCCGTGGCGCTGATGGCGCACCAGGACGTGGTGCCCATCGCCTCGGGCACCGAGGACAAATGGGCCGTCGAGCCTTTCGCGGGCACCATCAAGGACGGCTACGTCTGGGGCCGCGGCGCCTGGGACGACAAGGGCAACCTGCTGGCCCAGATGGAGGCGCTGGAGCTGCTGGCCAAGTCCGGCTTCAAGCCGCAGCGCACCATCTACCTGATCTCCGGCGCGGATGAAGAGGTCGGCGGCCACCGCGGCGCCGAGAACATCGCCAAGCGCCTGAAGGAGCAGGGCGTGCGCTTCGCCTGGATCATCGACGAAGGCCTCCTGGTCACCGAGGGCGTCATGCCCGGCCTGAGCCAGCCCGCCGCCCTGGTGGGCGTGGCCGAGAAGGGCTATGCGAGCTTCAAGCTCAAGCTGAACGCGACGCCGGGCCATTCGTCGATGCCGCCGCTGCACGGCAGCGCCATCGGGCAGATCAGCGGCGCGCTGGCCAGGCTGGAATCGCAGCAGATGCCGGCGACCCTGGGCGGCAGCGTGGCGGGCAGCATGTTCGACACGCTGGCGCCCGAGATGCAGGGCTTCGGCCGCGTGGCGCTGTCCAACCTGTGGCTGTTCGGCCCGCTGGTGCAGAAGCAACTGGAGGCCAGCCCCGCCAGCAACGCCATGCTGCGCACGACCACGGCGCTGACCATCATCAACGGCGGCAACAAGGACAACGTGATCCCCGGCTATGTCGAGGCCACGGTGAACTTCCGCGTGCTGCCCGGCGACTCGCTGGCCTCGGTGCAGGAGCACGTGCACAAGGTGGTGGGCAACGATGCGATCAAGGTCGAGCCGTATCCCGGCAATGCCGAGCCTTCGCCCGTGTCGCCCATCGACGCGCCCGGGTACGCCGCCATCCAGACGACCATCCGCCAGGTGTTCCCCGAAGGCGTGGTCGCTCCCGGCCTGATGCTCGGCGCCACGGACGGGCGCCACATGGACGGCATCTCGGACGCGGTCTACCGCTTCTCGCCGGTGCGCGCCAAGCCGGAGGACCTGCCGCGCTTCCACGGCACCAACGAGCGCATCTCGGTCGACAACTACGTCGAGATGATCCAGTTCTATCACCAGCTCCTGCGCAACGCCGGCAGTGCCGCGTCGCCGGGCTGACCCCTTTTCCCCAGAGACAACTTCTCGCTTCTTCAAAGGAACCCATCATGACCAGCGCCGTCATCGTTTCCACCGCCCGCACTCCGCTCGCCAAGAGCTGGAAGGGTGCCTTCAACATGACCCACGGCGCCACCCTGGGCGGCCACGCGGTGCAGCACGCCGTGCAGCGCGCCGGCATCGACGGCGCCCTGGTCGACGACGTGATCATGGGCTGCGCGACGCCCGAAGGCGCCACCGGCTCCAACATCGCGCGCCAGATCGCGCTGAAGGCCGGCCTGCCCATCACCACCTCGGGCATGACCATCAACCGCTTCTGCTCCTCGGGCCTGCAGACCATCGCCACCGCCGCCCAGCGAATCATCGCGGGCGAGGGCGACGTGTACGTGGCCGGCGGCGTGGAGAGCATCTCCTGCGTGCAGAACGAGGCCAACAAGCACATGCTGGTCGACCCGGCGCTGATGAAGCAGAAGCCCGAGATCTACTGGAACATGCTGCAGACCGCCGAGCAGGTCGCCAAGCGCTACGGCATCGGCCGCGACGCCATGGACGAGTACGGCGCCCGCAGCCAGCAGCGTGCCACCGCCGCGCTGGAAGCCGGCAAGTTCAAGGACGAGATCGCCGCCATCACCGTGCTGGCCGGCGTGGCCGACCCGGTCATGGGCCTGCGTACCAAGGAAGTCACCGTCGAGAACGACGAAGGCATCCGTCCCGGCACCACCAAGGAAGGCATCAGCGGCATCCGCTCGGCCATCCCCGGCGGCCTGATCTCGGCCGGCAACGCCAGCCAGTTCTCCGACGGCGCCGGCGCCTGCGTGGTGGTGAACGAGAAGTTCGCGCAGCAGAAGGGCCTCAAGCCCCTGGGCCGCTTCCTCGGCTTCGCCGTGGCCGGCTGCGAGCCCGACGAGATGGGCATCGGCCCGGTCTTCGCCGTGCCCAAGGTGCTCAAGAACCTGGGCCTGTCGGTCGGCGACATCGACCTGTGGGAGCTGAATGAAGCCTTCGCGGTGCAGGTGCTGTACTGCCGCGACAAGCTGGGCATTCCCGATGACCGCCTGAACGTCAACGGCGGCGCCATCGCGGTGGGCCACCCCTACGGCGTGAGCGGCCAGCGCCTGACCGGCCACGCCCTCATCGAAGGCAAGCGCCGCGGCGCGAAGAAGGTCGTCGTCACGATGTGCATCGGCGGCGGCATGGGTGCAGCGGGCGTCTTCGAAGTCCTCTGATACCAGCCATGCGCGAGAAGGCCTGCGCACCGTCGACAGACGCCGGAGGCCATGAATCGTCCCGGGGCCCCGAGGAGTTTCCTCGCGGCCCCTTTTTCCATTGCTGAGCCATGAACTACCGTTCGACACTCGACTTCCTGCTCTATGACTGGCTGCAGGCCGACAGCCTGTCCAGCCGCGAGCGCTTTTCCGACCACTCGCGCGAGACTTTCGACGCGGTGCTCGACACCTGCGAGCGCATCGCCCGCGACAAGTACGCCCCGGCCAACCGCACGGTGGACACGCAGGAGCCGCACTTCGACGGCGAGAAGGTCATCCTGCCCAAGGCCACGCACGAAGCGCACAAGGCCTTCGTCGAGTCCGGGATGATGTCCGCCGCGCAGGACTACGACATCGGCGGCATGCAGCTGCCCTACACGGTGCAGGCGGCGGCCAACAGCTTCTTCGCCATGGCCTCGGTGAGCATCGGCTCGAACATGCTCACCAGCGGCAACGCGAACCTGTTGATGGTGCACGGCACCGAGCTGCAGAAGCAGGTCTTCGCGCTCAATGAATTCTCCGGCCGCTGGGCCGGCACCATGTGTCTGTCCGAGCCGCAGGCGGGCTCCTCGCTGAGCGACGTGGCCACGCGCGCGGTGCCCGATGGCGCCGACTTCGAGAGCGACCCGCTGGGCCCGCGCTACCGCCTCACGGGCAACAAGATGTGGATCTCGGCCGGCGACCACGAGCTGACCGAGAACATCGTGCACATCGTGCTGGCCAAGATCCCCGACGCCGAGGGCAAGCTGGTGCCGGGCACGCGCGGCATCTCGCTGTTCATCGTGCCCAAGAAGATGGTGGACACCAAGGGCGAGCTGACCGGCCAGCGCAACGACGTGGCGCTCGCGGGCCTGAACCACAAGCTGGGCTGGCGCGGCACCACCAACACGCTGCTGAACTTCGGCGAAGGCAAGTACCCGGTGGACGGCAAGGCCGGCGCCATCGGCTACCTGGTGGGCGCGCCCGGAAAGGGCCTGGCGTGCATGTTCCACATGATGAACGAGGCCCGCATCGGCGTGGGCACCGCCGCCACCATGCTCGGCATGGCGGGCTACTACGCCTCGCTGGAATACGCCAGGAGCCGCCCGCAGGGCCGCCCCGTGGGCCCGGAAGGCAAGGACGCCGCCAGGCCGCAGGTGCGCATCATCGAGCACGCCGACGTGCGCCGCATGCTGCTGGCGCAGAAGTCCTACGCAGAAGGCGCGCTGGCCCTGGAGCTGTACTGCGCGCGCCTGGTCGACGAGCAGAAGACCGGTGACGAGAAGGCCGCCGACGAGGCGCGCATCCTGCTGGAGGTGCTCACGCCCATCGCCAAGAGCTGGCCCAGCGAGTGGTGCCTGGAGGCCAACTCGCTGGCCATCCAGGTGCATGGCGGCTACGGCTACACCCGCGACTTCCCGGTGGAACAGTACTGGCGCGACAACCGCCTGAACATGATCCACGAGGGCACGCACGGCATCCAGGCGGCCGACCTGCTGGGCCGCAAGGTGCTGATGGAGAACGGGCGCGGCCTGCAGCTGCTGGCCGAGCGCGTGCAGGAGACCATCGCGCGCGCCGCCGGCAACCCGCGCCTGGCTGCCAACGCCCAGGCGCTCGGGACCGCGCTGGGCCAGGTGGCGAACGCGACGCGCGAAGCCTGGTCCACCGGCAACCCGCGCGATGCGCTGATCAACGCCGTGCCCTACATGCAGGCCTTCGGCCACGTGGTGCTGGCCTGGCTGTGGCTGGACGTGGCGCAGCGCTCGCTGGCCCTGGACGGTGACGCCGCGAAGCCGGCCACCGCCGGCCGTGCGGGCGCCGCCGACTACTTCTTCCACTACGAGCTGCCCAAGATCGGCGCCTGGCTGAAGGTGGTGGAAAGCCGCGACGCCACCTGCGTGCAGATGGCCGAGGAGGCCTTCTGATGGCGGACGCGGCCAAGCCCGCCAAGCCGCATGCCAGGCTGGAGGCCTGGATCTGGGTGCTGATCTACGGCGGCCTGTTCATGGTCATCCTTGGCATCGTTGCCGGGCGCGAGCACGAAGCGCTCGGCTGGTCGCTGTCCGTGCCGGGCGTGGTCGTGACGGCGGTAGGCGCCGTGCTGATCTACGTGCGCTCGCGGCTCAAGGACCCCAAGGCCTGAGGGCCTTCACAACCAACATTCATCGGAGATACCCACATGACCGCTCGCACCGTGCAGCAACTTTTCGACCTTCGCGGCAAGACCGCGCTCATCACTGGCGGCTCGCGCGGCCTGGGCCTGCAGATGGCCCATGCGCTGGGCGAGCAGGGCGCCAGGATCATGCTCAGCTCGCGCAAGGCCGACGACCTGGAGCAGGCCGCGGCCGAGCTGCAGTCCGCCGGCATCGACGCACGCTGGATCGCCGCCGACTGCTCGAAGGAAGAAGACACCCGGCGCCTGGCCGACGAGACCCTGGAGCGCATGGGCGCCATCGACATCCTCGTCAACAATGCCGGCGCCAGCTGGGGCGCCCCGGCCGAAGACCACCCGGTCGAGGCCTGGGACAAGGTGATGAACCTCAACGTGCGCGGCTACTTCATCCTGTCGCAGCAGGTGGCCAACAAGTACATGATCCCGAAGAAGACGGGGCGCATCATCAACATCGCCTCGATCGCGGGCCTGAACGGCAACCCGCCGGAGATGAAGACCCTGGCCTACAACACCTCCAAGACGGCGGTGATCGGCTTCACCCACACGCTGGCGGCCGAGTGGGGCCGCCACGGCATCACGGTGAACGCCATCTGCCCGGGCTTCTTCATGACCAAGATGGCCGCGGGCCTGATCAAGTCCATCGGCGAGGAGAAGATGGCCTCGCACGCCCCGCTGGGCCGCCTGGGCGACGACGAGGACCTCAAGGGCATCACGCTGCTGTACGCCAGCGACGCCGGCAAGCACATCACCGGCCAGTGGATGGCGGTGGACGGTGGCGTGAGCGTGGTGCTGGGCGCCTGATCGCATCCATGTCGGACGCAGACCTCAAGGCCTTCGCCAGCCGCATCCCCTTCGCGCGGCACCTGGGCTTCGACATCACCCGCTTCGAGGGCGGTGAGTCGGAGCTGCGCTACACCGCGAAGCCCGAACACCTGAACACCTTCGACGTGACGCACGGCGGCGCCTGCATGACGCTGCTGGACGTGACCATGGCCGCCGCCGCGCGCAGCGAGACGCCCGACCTGGGCGTGGTCACCATCGAGATGAAGACCAGCTTCATGCATCCCTCGGTGGGCCCGCTGGTGGCCAAGGGCAGGCTGATGCATCGCACCGCCACGCTGGCCTTCACAGAGGCCACCATCTTCGACGAGCAGGGCCGCGCCTGCGCGCATGCCACCGGCACCTTCAAGTACGTGCGCAAGCGGCTGCCCACCGGGCCGTCCAGCGCCAACGAGCAGCGCCCGCCGTCGACCGACTGATCAAGACACAGGAGAAAACACAATGCCCGCGAACAAGCAGCAACTGCTAGACAACCGCCCCGAGGGCGAGGCCACGGCCAGCAACTTCAAGCTCGCAACCGCCCAGACCCCCGAGCTCAAGGACAACCAGGTGCTGGTGCGCCACCACTACCTGAGCCTGGACCCGTACATGCGCGGCCGCATGAACGATTCCAAGAGCTACGCCCAGCCCCAGCCCCTGGGGCAGGTGATGCAGGGCGGCACCGTCGGCGAGATCGTCGAGAGCAAGAACGCCAAGTTCGCCGTGGGCGACAAGGTCGTCGGCTTCGGCGGTTGGCAGGAATACAGCGTGGTCGATGCCTCGCAGCCCGGCATGCTGCGCAAGGTGGACACCACCCACGTGCCCCTGTCCCACTACCTGGGGGCAGTGGGCATGCCGGGCGTGACCGCCTGGTACGGTCTGGTGAAGATCATCGCGCCGAAGGAGGGCGAGACGCTGGTGGTGTCCGCCGCTTCGGGCGCCGTCGGCAGCGCCTTCGGCGCGCTGGCCAAGGCGCGCGGCTGCCGCGTGGTGGGCATTGCCGGTGGCCCGGACAAGTGCAAGTACGTGGTGGACGAACTGGGCTTCGACGCCTGCATCGACTACCGCCAGCACCCCGACGCCAAGAGCATGAGCCAGGCGCTGAAGGAGGCCTGCCCCAAGGGCATCGACGGCTACTTCGAGAACGTCGGCGGCTACATCCTCGACGCGGTGCTCTCGCGCATGAACGCCTTCGGCCGCATCGCGCTGTGCGGCATGATTGCCGGCTACGACGGCCAGCCGCTGCCCCTGGCCAACCCGTCGCTGCTGCTCATCAGCCGCCTGAAGCTCGAAGGCTTCATCGTGAGCGAGCACATGGAGGTCTGGCCCGAGGCGCTCAAGGAACTGGGCACGCTGGTCGCCACCGGCAAGCTGCGCCCGCGCGAATCGGTCGCGCAGGGCATCGAGGCGGCGCCCGAGGCCTTCCTGGGGCTGCTCAAGGGCCGCAACTTCGGCAAGCAGCTGGTCAAGCTGGTCTGAACCGCGCGCAGGCGCGACCGATGAACAAGGAGACGACGTGGCCGACCTGATCCTCCATCACTACCCGACCTCGCCCTTCGCCGAGAAGGCCAGGCTGATCCTGGGCTTCAAGAAGCTGGCCTGGAAGTCGGTGCTCATCCCGCAGATCGCACCCAAGCCCGATGTGGTGGCGCTGACGGGCGGCTACCGCAAGACGCCGCTCCTGCAGGTCGGTGCCGACATCTACTGCGACACCGCGCTCATCTGCGACGTGCTGGAGCACCTGGCGCCATCGCCCGCGCTCTACCCGGCGCAGGGCAAGGGCCTCGCGCGCACCGTGGCGCAGTGGGCCGACGGCACGCTGTTCTGGACCGCGATGGCCTACAACTTCCAGCCGAAGGGCGCCGCGGACCTGTTCGCCGGCGGCCCGCCGGAAATGGGCAAGGCCTTCGCGGAAGATCGCAAGGCGATGAGCGTGAACATGACGCGCTTCCGCCCGCTGGACGCCGTCGCCGCCTACAAGTCCTACCTGCGCCGCATTTCCGACATGCTGGAAGGCCAGCCCTTCGTGCTCGGCGACGCGCCCACCGTGGCCGACTTCTCGCTCTACCACCCGCTGTGGTTCACCCGCGTGCGAACGCCTTCCATGGCCGGCATCCTCGAGCAGACGCCGGCGGTGCTCGAATGGATGGAGCGCATGGCGGCCTTCGGCCATGGCGACATGCAGAAGTTCGACTCGGCCAGTGCCATCCAGGTGGCCGCGGCCTCGACGCCGCACTCGCTGCTGGTGGACAGCACCTTCCAGGACGACCACGGCATCCCCCTGGGCAGCCGCGTCACGGTGACGGCGGAGAGCTTCGGCCCCGAGCCCACCGAGGGCGAACTGGTCGCTGCCACCCGCACTCACTTCAGCCTGCGGCGGCAGGATGAGCGCGCCGGCACGGTGCACGTGCATTTCCCCCGCATCGGTTATGTGCTGAGGAAAGCGGAGGCGGCCTGACCGGACGGCACGCGAGCCCGCTGCCGCAGCGCCGGGCTCGCGTTTACCACTTTCGCGTTCCCCTTTAGACTCCGCGCCAGGAAAGCGACGGAGGCTGCCAGCCAATGGGCAGGCGAGGCGTTTCGCATGTCCGAACGTGCCGGCAGTATCCGCTCGCGCCCCTGGGGCCGCGCGGGCGCGCCGGTGTCCGCAAGCCAGGAACCGACGCTGAGGCGCATTGAGCAGAAAGAAGTTATCCAAGGCCATCCAGTGGGCAGGACTGCTCTCCGTCGCGGGGGCCGGCCAGGCGCTCGTGCAGGGGCTGGCGCTGGTCAGCGGCTTCCTCATCATCCAGCTGATGGCGCCACAGCAGTACGCCTACTACACGCTGGCCTACGCTGCCCTCGGGACCATCAGCACGCTCGGTGACAGCGGGATCGCCTCCGGCGTGATGGCCTGCGGCGGGCGCAACTGGAGCGACCGGCGGCACCTGGGCGGCGTGATGGCGGCAGGCTTCGAGCTTCGCCGGCTGTTCCTGGCCGTCACCCTGGCGATCGCGCTGCCGGTGCTGGTCTACCTGCTGCTGCGCAACGGCGCCGACAAGCTCACGGCCACCCTCATCGTCCTGGCGCTGGTGCCGGCCTTCTTCGCCGCCATGACCGAGGACCTGCTGGAGATCCCGCTCAAGCTGCACCAGGACATCCGGCGGCTGCAGGCCAACCAGGTGCTCACCAATTTCGCGCGGGTGGTGGTGGTGGTCGGCAGCCTGCTCCTGCTGCCCCTGGCCGCGGTCGCCATCCTGGCCAACGGGCTGCCGCGGATCTGGGCCAACTTCCGGCTGCGCCGCGTGGCGTCCCGCTACGCCGACGCGAGCGCGCCGATCGAGCCCGAGGCGCGCCGCGAGATCGTGGCCATCGCCCGCAAGTCCTTGCCCGGCGCGCTGTACTTCGCCGCCTCGGGGCAGATCACCATCTGGCTCGTTTCCATCTATGGCAGCACGACGGCCATCGCGCAGGTGGGCGCGCTCGGACGCTATGCGGCAGTGCTCGCCGTATTCGGTGGCGTCATCTCCACGGTGGTGGTGCCGCGCTTCGCGCGCCTGCCGGCGCAGCGCTCGCTGCTGCTGTCGCGCTTCTGGATGGCCCTCGGCGCGACCGTGCTGCTCGGCGTGGTCTTCACCACGCTGGTGCATGCGTTCCCGCATCAGGTCCTGTGGGTGCTGGGCAGGCAGTACGCGGACCTCGACCGGGAAGTCGTGCTGAGCGTGCTCAGCGGCAGTGTAGGAATGTGCGTCGGCCTCGTGTACGCACTTTGCGCATCTCGCGGCTGGATCCTGCCGTTCATCGTCAATGGCACATCGAGCATTGCCGTGCAAGTGATCCTCATCGCGCTCATGGATTTGTCCACGCCCGCCAATGTCATGCTCTACTCCCTCTACAACGCGACCTGGGGCGTGGCGTTGTACCTGAGCTACTTTCTCTATCGCGTCAGCAAGCTCGGCTAGTCAGCGCCCCGGACCAAAGGGAGGTCCATTGAATCCACCGACGTACTCGATCGTCATGCCGGTCTATCAGCGGGTGTTCGGCTTCAAGGATGCACTGGAGTCCGCGCTTGCGGTGGACGGCTGCCAGGAAGTGCTGGTGCTGGACGACAACTCGGACCACGACGAGTTCGAGCGCATCGTGAAGTCCGCGAACAACCCGAAGGCACGCTACATCCGCAATGCCGAGAACCAAGGATTGTTCGGCAATTGGAACCGCGGTGTGCAACTGGCCAGCGGGGAATTCGTCTCGGTCCTGTGCAGCGACGATCTCATGGCGCCCGAGTCGTTCCAGCTCTTCGCGCAGGCCTACCGCGATGATCCGCAACTCGATGTGTTCTTCGGGCCCTTCTGCGCCTTCCGCGACACGCTCGACTCCCTGAAGACGATCCGGACCTATCCGCCGGGCCCGATGGCGCCGCTGGACCTGATCACGGACGCGGTGCGCAACGGGCCGGCCTTTCCCGTGCTGCACATCAGCCGCCGCAGCAAGCTGCTGGAGCTTCCCTTCGTGGCGCGCCCGCACAGCGGCAACGACTGGCTGTGGATCTACGAGAACGCCTCGGCGCTGCGTCTGCACGCCAGCACCACCCCCATGAGCTACTGGCGCCGCCACCCCGACCAGAACGCGGTGACCGCCCAGCACATCACCACCGACTGCTGGCCCATGATGTACCTGGCGATGGCCAGGCAGCTGCGCGAAAACCGCCATCCGATGGAGGCCGCCGCGCGCCGCCGCGCCAAGGGCGTGGTGCTGTCGTGGATCATGAACGACCACCGCCGGGACAACTACGTGCCCCGCCTTCGCAGCCCGGACGCGCAGTCGAACCAGTTCCTGCGCTGCGCGCTCGAACTGATCCGGGGCGACTGGCTTCTCTCGCGGCTCCTGGACGAGCCGCCCGGCAACCGCACGTTCCGCAACATCGGCCGGGTGATGCGCCGCACCGGCTACTACCCGTTCAGTTGAAGACGCGGGGAGGGCGGTCGCATGGACGACTGACAAGGCGGTGCCGCCTGCCGTCCAATGCGCGCTCCAACCTGGAGGTAGACACCGAATGATTTCCGATTTCAAGGGCAAGACCGCCGTGCTCACCGGCGCCGGCTCGGGCTTCGGCCTGGAGTGCGCGCGCATCGGCGCCGCGCGAGGCATGAACCTGGTGCTGGTCGACGTGCAGCAGGATGCGCTGGATGCCGCGCAGTCCGAGATGGAAAAGGCCGGGGCGCAGGTGCTGGCCCGCAAGGTCGACGTGTCCGACGCCGGGCAGATGGAAGCCCTGGCCGCCGCGGTGAAGGAGCGCTTCGGCGCACCGCACTTCGTGTTCAACAACGCCGGCGTGGGCTCGGGCGGGCTGGTGTGGGAGAACACCGTGGCCGACTGGAACTGGGTGCTGGGCGTGGACCTGATGGGCGTGGTGCACGGCGTGCGCCTGTTCGTGCCGATGATGCTGGAGGCGGCTGCCAAGGACCCGTCCTGGCGCGGCCACGTCACCAACACCGCCAGCATGGCCGGGCTTCTGACGCCGCCCAACATGGGCATCTACAACGCGGCCAAGGCGGCGGTGGTGAGCCTCACCGAGACGATGTACCAGGACCTGCGCCTGGTCACGGACCAGATCGGCGCGAGCCTGCTGTGCCCCTATTTCGTGCCCACCGGCATTGCCGCCAGCGACCGCAATCGCCCCGGCGGCCCGGCCAGCGACAGGCCCACGAAGAGCCAGCTGATCGGCCGCGCCATGAGCGAGAAGGCGGTCAGCAGCGGCAAGGTGACGGCCGCCGAGGTGGCGCAGAGCGTGTTCCGCGCCATCGAGGCCGACCAGTTCTACGTCTACAGCCATCCCAAGGCGCTGGGCAACGTGAAGAGCCGCATGGAAGGCATCGTGGCCGGCACCAATCCGGCCGACCCCTTCCTGGAGCGCCCGGAGATCGGCCAGCAGCTGCGCGCGGCCCTGCGCTCGGCCTGAGCCCGGCCCGCCGGGGCAGCCGCCCCCCGCGGCTTGCGGGCCTGTCCTGCGCACCTGCGGGCCGGAATCGGTTAGGGTTCGGCCCTGTGCAGGAAGTCCCCGACCTCATCGCCTGCGAAGGCTGCGACGCGCTCTACGAGCGCCCGCGCCTGCGCTCGCGCGAAGTGGCACGCTGCCCGCGCTGCGGCTCGCAGCTGGACCGCGCCTGGGGCCGCGCCCACGAGCGCCTGCTGCCGCTCACGGTGGCCTGCCTCATCCTCTTCGCCATCGCCAATCTCTTCCCCATCGTCGAGATCCAGCTGCAGGGCCTGAGCAGCGAGACCACCCTGGCCGGCGCGGTGGTCCAGCTCACCCACGAGAGCATGGCCGAGGTGGCGCTGCTGGTGCTGGCCACCACCATCGTCTTTCCGCTGGCGCAGCTGTCCATCCTGTTCTACCTGCTGGTGTCGATCACGGCGCGCGGCGTGCGGCCGGCGGGCTTCAACATCCTGGTGCGGGCCATGCAGGTGGTGCGGCCGTGGGGAATGATCGAGGTCTTTCTGCTGGGCGTGCTGGTCGCCATCGTCAAGCTGTCGGGCATGGCGCAGGTGATTCCGGGCGCGGCCCTGTGGGCCTTCATGGGGCTCACGGTGCTGCTGACCGCAGTGCTGGCCTTCGAGCCCAAGACCTTCTGGAACATCGTCTTCGCGCGCGAGCAGCAGGGCGGCAGGGAGCCGCGGCCGTGACGCCGCCCGAAGCACCCGCAGCACCCGTGGTCACGGCCGCGGCCCGCGGCCTGCTGTCCTGCCACCATTGCGGCGCGGTGTGGCGCGGGGCGCAGGTGCACGAGCCCTGCGGGCGCTGCGGCACCCGGCTGCACCGGCGCAAGCCCGACAGCCTGAACCGCACCTGGGCGCTGATCATTGCCGCGGCCATCCTCTACCTGCCGGCGAACATGCTGCCTGTGATGATCACGCGCAGCATCTTCGGCTCGCAGAACGACACCATCATGAGCGGCATCATCTACTTCTGGGTGTCGGGTGCCTGGGGGCTGGCGGCCATCATCTTCATCGCCAGCTTCCTGGTGCCGCTGTTCAAGCTGGCCGCCATGTCGATCCTGGCGCTCACGGCCGGCCGCCACAGCGCGTGGCGGCGCCAGGAGCGCGCCACGCTCTACCGCATCATCGAGTTCATCGGCCGCTGGTCGATGCTGGACGTGTTCGTGGTCTGCCTGCTGTCGGGCCTGGTGCACATCCAGGGCTTCGCCGAGATCTCGGCGGGCCTGGGCATCGCGGCCTTCGCGGGCGTGGTGGTGCTGACCATGCTGGCCTCGCTGAGCTTCGACCCGCGCCTGACCTGGGACGACGCGCCCGTGGAAGACAATACGCAGACCGCCGCTGCCGAACCCGAGGACACGACGAGGACCGGAAAGACCGCATGAGTGCCGACACGCCGCCGCCCACCCCCGACGCATTGCCCCGGCCGACCGTGACCCGGCGCCGCAACTGGCTGCCGTCGCTGATCTGGCTGATTCCCATCGTCGCAGCCTTGGTCGGGCTGTGGCTGGTGGCCAAGATCCTGCGCGAGCGCGGGCCCGAGATCTACATCAGCTTCGCCGCCGCCGAAGGGCTGGAGGCCGGCAAGACCGCGGTTCGCTACAAGGACGTGCAGATCGGCACGGTGGAGACCATCACCCTGGCGCGGGATCGCTCGCACGTGCAGGTGAAGGTGCAGCTCAAGAAGGAGGCCGACGGCTTCACCGCCGCCGACACCCGCTACTGGGTGGTGCGCCCGCGCTTCGATACCTCGGGCATCTCGGGCCTGAGCACGCTGCTCTCGGGCGCCTACATCGGCGCCGACGCCGGTGAGTCGGAGGAGACGCAGACCGAATTCAAGGGCCTCGAGCAGCCGCCCATCATCACGCGTGGCGCGCAGGGCCGGCAGTTCGTGCTGCGCGCCAAGGACGTGGGCTCGGTGGACATCGGCTCGCCGGTGTTCTTCCGGCGCATCAAGGTGGGGCAGGTGGCCTCCTACCAGCTCGACGGCGACGGGCGCGGCGTGACGCTGCGCGTGTTCGTCAATGCGCCTTACGACAAGTTCGTCGGGGTCAATACCCGCTTCTGGCACGCGAGCGGCGTGGACCTGCAGCTCAGCGCCCAAGGCGTGACGGTGCGCACCCAGTCGCTGGCGACCATCGTGCTGGGCGGGATCGCCTTTCAGGCGCCGGAAGACGCAGCCGGCCCCACGGCCTCCGAGAACACCGTCTTCGCCCTGGCGCAGGACGAGGAGTTGGCCATGCGCGAGCCCGACGGCGAGTCGCGCCACATGCTGCTGTATTTCAACCAGTCGCTGCGCGGGCTCACGCCCGGCGCGCCGGTGGACTTCCGCGGCATCGTGATCGGCGAGGTCAAGTCCATCGGCGTGGAGTTCGACAGCGAGCACCGCGAGTTCCGCATGCCGGTCTTCGTCGAGATCTATCCCGACCGCCTGCGCCGCCGCAGCCACGAGCAGGACACGATCGACCGGAACTGGACGCCCGAGCAGCGCGTGCGCTGGCTGGTGAGCAAGGGCCTGCGGGCCCAGCTGCGCACCGGCAACCTGCTGACCGGACAGGTCTACGTGGCGTTGGACTTCTTCCCCAAGGCGGCGCCGGCCAAGGTCGACATCGACAAGTCGCCGATCGAGCTGCCCACCGTGCCCAACAGCCTGGACGACCTGCAGGCGCAGGTGCAGGACATCGTCGCCAAGCTCAACAAGGTGCCCTTCGAGCAGATCGGCCAGGATGCGCGCGTCGCGCTGGCCACGCTGGACAGGACGCTCAAGGGCGCCGAGCAGTTGGCCCGCAGCCTGAACAACGATGTCTCGCCCGAGATCGCCGCCGCCATGAAGGACGTGCGCAAGACCCTCAACACCGCCGAGCGCACCATCGCCAGCGACTCGCCGCTGCAGCAGGACATGCGCCAGACCCTGCAGGAGCTGACCCGCGCGGCCGCCTCGCTGCGCGTTCTGACCGACTACCTGGAACGCCATCCCGAGTCGCTGCTGCGCGGCAAGCCGGAGGACACGAAGAAATGAGCCCGAAGAAGATTGCCGGCGTCGCCGCGGTGCTCACGCTGCCGGTGCTGCTGGCCGCGTGCGGCGGCACGCCCACGCGCTACTACACCCTGGCCCAGTCCACCGACGCCGCCAGCGGCCAGCGCGCCACCGCCGACACGGCCGCCTTCGCGATCGAGATGGCGCCCGTGGCATTGCCCGAGCGCTTCGCCCGGCCGCAGCTGGTGGTGCGGCGGGGCGGGGGCCTGCTGCAAGGCGAGAAGAAGGCCGAGGAGCGCTCCCAGGCGGAGGTGGAGGTGCTGGAGCAGTCGCGCTGGTCCTCGTCCTTCGAATACGAGTTGCGCGACGCCCTGGGCTCCGGGGTCGCGCAGCGGCTCTCGGCCTTCGACGCGACTCAGGCGGGCCGGCCGCAGGGCCTGCCGGTCTACCGCATCATGGTGCAGATGCGCCAGTTCGACGCGCTGCCGGGCGAGCGCATCGACAGCGCCTTCGGCTGGAGCGTGCGCCGCGCCGACAGCGACACGCAGCTGACCTGCCAGATGCAGCTTAGCGAGCGCATCGAGGGCGGCATGGACGGCGTGGCCCTCGGCGCCCAGCGCATCACCGGCCGGCTGGCCGACGAGATCGCGCGCAACGTATCGGCGCTGGCGGGCAACCAGTCGGCGCGCTGCCCCGCCGCCTGAGCCTCAGGCCTGCGCCGCCGGCCGCACCCACGGCAACCGGCCGCCGTGGCGCTGCAGCATCTGTGCATTGCCGCGCAGGAAAAATTCCGGCTTCACCGAGTTGGTCGTGTTGCCGGCCATGTAGTCCACGGTGTAGCGGTAGCTGCTGTCGTAGTCCGGCGCGATGCGGCGCAGCGCGTGGCAGATGATGCGGTCCACGCCAGGCTGGCCCGGCTGCCGGAAGCGGTTGAACCACAGCGGCGCCACCTGCACCGCCAGCAGGCGCGGCAGGAAGTAGCAGTTGACGTCGACCATGTAGTCCTCGTCGTTGAGCACGCTGGGCCAGCGCCCGAGGCTCTCGCAGTCGTCGCGGCAGATGAAGCGGTGCTCGCGGTCCACGATGTTGCGCAGCGCGTAGCTCCATTGGCGGCCCTGGCGGCACACGGCGAGGCAGCTCTCGACATGGTCCGCGGCAAGAGCGTTGTCGTCATCCAGGAAGCACAGGTACTCGCCCCGGGCGATGAAGGTGCCGGCGCCGTAGATGCGGTGGCCGTTCCAGCGGTCCTTGCCGGTGGCGTAGGGCAGCTGGATCAGGTCGATGTGGCCCCTGCCCGCATGCCGGCCGGCGATGTCGCCCGCCTGCGCCCAGGTGTGCGGGCCGTCCGCCACCACGAGGTGCTGCAGATTGCGGTGCGTCTGCGCCGCGACCGATTCAACACAGCGCCCCAGCAGCGGGTTGCCGCCGTGCGCGGTGATCACGGTCACCAGGGGCTGGGTCGGGTCCGGCGGCGTCATGGGCCGGGCCAGTGTAGGCGGGCTCGGGCGCTTCGGTGCGGGTCAGCGAGAACAGGTCCTTGGGGTCGGCCAACTGCGGCAGCAGCGCGATGTCCTGCCCCAGGCCGCGCTGGCGCAGTTGCCCGTGCAGGTAGCGCAGCGTGGAGAAGTCCTCCAGCGCGAAGCCCACGGAGTCGAAGACGGTCAGCTGGCTCGCCGATTCGCGGCCGGCGGCCTCGCCCGACAGCACCCGCCACAGCTCGACCACGGGGAAGTCGGAGGGCATCTGCTGGATCTCGCCTTCGACGCGTGTCTGCGGCTCGTACTCGACCACCACGCGCGCATCGCGCAGCAGGTCGGCGTGCAGCTCGGTCTTGCCAGGGCAGTCACCGCCGACGGCGTTCAGATGCATGCCCGGCTCGATCATGTCCGGCGTGAGGATGGTGGCGCGCCGCTTGTCGGCGGTGAGCGTGCTCACGATGTCCGCGCCCCGGACGGCCTCGGCCACGCAGCCGCAGCGGATGAGCCGCAGGGCCGGGTAGGGCGCCAGATTGCGGACGAGCCGCTCGGTGGCCCGCGGATCGACGTCGTACAGCGCGATCTCGCCGATGCCGAGGTGGAAATGGAAGGCCAGGGCCTGGAACTCCGCCTGCGCGCCATTGCCCACCAGGGCCATGCGCCGCGCGCCGGGCCGGGCCATCGCGCGGGCCGCCAGGAGGGAGACGGCCGCGGTGCGCAGCGCGGTGCACAGTGTCATCTCGGACAGCAGCAGCGGGTAGCCCGTCTGCACGTCCGCCAGCACCCCGAAGGCGACCACCGTGGACAGCCCGCGCGCCGGATTGCCGGGATGCCCGTTCACGTACTTGAAGGCATAGCGGCTGCCGTCGGACGCCGGCATCAGCTCGATCACGCCGCCGCTGGAGTGATTCACCACGCGCGGCTGCTTCTGGAACTGCGGCCAGCGCAGGAAGTCCGCGCGCAGGCTCTCGGCCAGCTCGCCGATGAAGGCGGGCAGGCCGATCTCCCGTATCAGGCGGGACAAAGTGGGCAGGTCGGCGAGCTGGGTCATGCGCTTCTCCCTGATGGCGTCCTCAGTTTGAAATTGTTCGGCGCGGCGCTGCCAGAATGAAGCCAGCAACTTGGCAACTTTGCCGGCGGGCTTGGCAGTTCGCCGGCATGGCTTGGCAAAACGCCATGGACGACACCGACAGGCAACTCATCTCGCTGCTGCGCGACAACGCGCGGATCTCGGTGGTGGAACTGGCCCGCAAGCTCCGCGTGGCACGCGCGACCGTGCAGAACCGCATCGCCCGCCTGGAGCGCGAAGGCACCATCGTGGGCTACACGGTGCGGCTTCGGCCCGACAGCGAGCAGCATGGCATCCGCGCCATGATGAGCATCGCCATCGACGGCCATCACGGGGACGCCGTGCTGCGCACCCTGCGGGGTCTGCCGCAAGTGGTCGCTCTGCACACCACCAACGGCCGCTGGGACCTGATGGCCGAGCTGCGAGCCGACACGCTGGAATCCTTCGACACGCTGCTGAATGCGATCCGTGCCATCGAGGGCATCGCCAGCACCGAGACCAGCATCCTGCTGTCGACGCACAAGCTTTGAATCCGGCATCGAAACACTGGATAAATATACAGTCTTCAACTATAGTGTCCCCATGACACGCGAAGACTGGATTGCCGCCTGCGCCCACCACCTGCAACTGCATTGGCGCACTGTCGCCCCCGAGGAGCTGGGCCAGGTGGCCGGCGAACTGTGGGCGGACGAGCGCTTGCGCGCGATGCCGCCGGCGGAGGCTGCGCGCACCTGGCTTCAGCCCATCGCCAGCGAGCACCGATAACTGGCTCAATCGGCCAGATCGATCCACACCGGCGCGTGGTCGCTTGGGTTCTCCAGGCCGCGCATGGCGCGGTCCACGCCGGCATCGAGAAGCCGGCCCTTCAGGGCGGGGCTGAGCAGCAGGTGGTCGATGCGCAGCCCGGCATCGCGCGGCCAGCGGTTGCGCAGGTGGCTCCAGAAACTGTAGTGAGGCACCTTGGGATGGCAGTGGCGCACCGCATCGGTCCAGCCCTTCTTCAGCAGCTTCGCGTAGGCGGCGCGGGCGGACGGCTGCACCAGCGCGTTGTCCGCCCAGGACTTCATCGAGTAGATGTCGAAGTCGGTCGGCACCACGTTGTAGTCACCAGCCAGCACCACCGGGTGGCCGGTGGCGAGCAGGGAAGCCGCATGCGCATGCAGGCGCTCGAACCAGGCCATCTTGTAGTCGTACTTCGGGCCCGGTTGGGGATTGCCGTTGGGCAGGTAGAGGCAGCCGACGATGACGCCATTCACCGCGGCCTCCAGGTAGCGGCTCTGCCGGTCCTGGTCGTCGCCGGGCAGCCCGCGCCGCGTCTCCAGGGGCTTGGCGCCCCGGGCCAGGATCGCCACGCCGTTCCACGTCTTCTGGCCATGCACCAGGGCCTCGTAGCCAAGCGCCTGCAGCGGCGCATGCGGGAAGTCGGCCGAGGTGCACTTGAGCTCCTGCAGGCAGGCCACGTGCGGCTGCGTCACCTCCAGCCAGGCGAGCAGCTGCGGCAGGCGTGAAAGGACGTTGTTGACGTTGAAGCTCGCGATGCGCATGGACCTCGTGCGTGGGTGGTCTGCAACGCCCATGTTGCCTTGGATCGCCTAAAAAAACTAAAGTGCACCTCTTGTCCTTGGCCTGGAGGTCATTCACATGGCTGCACGCTCCATCGCGTCGCTCTCCCTGGGATTCGGTCTGGTGTCGATTCCGGTGCGCCTCTACTCGGCCACCGAGAGCTCGGCGACGATCCATTTCAACCTGCTCGCCAAGGACGGCTCGCGCGTCAAGCAGCAGTACATCGCCGAGAGTTCCGGCGACGTGGTGCCGCGCGCCGAGATGGTCAAGGGCTACGAGTTCGAGAAGGACCGCTACGTCATCTTTCAGCCCGAGGAGCTCAAGGCACTGGAGAACAACGCCAGCCACCTGATCGACATCGTCTCCTTCATCCCGGTGGAGGCGGTCGACCCGATCTACTTCGACAAGGCCTACTTCCTCGCGCCCGACAAGCGCGGCGGCAAGCCCTACAACCTGCTCAAGTCGGCCATGCTCGAGAGCGGCCGCTGCGCCCTGGCGCGCTGGGCGTGGAAGGGCAAGCAGTACGTGGTGCAGGTGCGCGCGCAGGGCGAGGGCCTGGTGCTGCAGCAGCTGCTTTATGCCGACGAGGTGCGCTCGCTGGCCGACCTGGACATCGAGCAGAGCACGCCGTCGCCCGCCGAGCTCAAGCTGGCCCTGCAGCTCATCGAGCAGATCTCCGCCGACAGCTACGACCCCGCCGAATACGAGGACGAGGAGAAGAAGCGCATCCTGGCGGCCATCGACGCGAAGATCGCCGGCCAGGAGGTGATCGCCATGGAGCACCCCGAGGACAAGGCCGGCGGCGAGGTGATCGACCTCACCGAAATGCTGCGCGCCAGCCTCTCGCGCGCCGCGGGCAAGGGCGGCGCGCCGGCCAAGCGGCCCGCCAAGGCAGATGTCGGCAGTGCAGTGACCGAACTGGCCGCCGCCGCGCCCGCCAAGGCCAAGCGGGCGCCGGCCAGCGGTGCCGCCAAGGCTCCGGCGGCACCGCGCGTGCGTGCGGCCGGCGGCTCCAAGAAGTAAGTGGCAGACGCGGCCTCGCTGGACAGCACGCACCCCTACACCCTGCGCGGCGTCACCCAGATGCTGGGCCTGACCCGGCACGCGGTGAGCCGGCTGGTCGAGCTGGGCTTCGTGCAGCCGGTGCGCGCCGGGCGGGCGCTGCGCTTCTCCTTTCGCGACGTGGTGCTGCTGCGCGCCGCGCAGGAGCTGCGGGCGGCCGACATCCCCACGCGGCAGATCCTGCGTTCCCTGCGCCAGCTCAAGAGCGCGCTGCCGCTGGACACGCCCGCCAGCGCGATCCGCATCCGCGCCGTGGGCGACCGGGTCGCGGTGCGCTGGGGCGACGCCCAGTGGGATGCCGACACCGGCCAACTCATGATGGACTTCCATGCCGCGCCGGGAGCCGCGGTGCATGCCCTCGACAAGCCTTCCGCACCGACGGACGCGGAGGCCGCCGAAGAAGAGGCGGTCCAGGCCCTGTACGAGCGCGCCGAAGTACTGGAGGCCAGCGATGTCGCCGCCGCCGAGGCGCTCTACCGCCGCGTGATCGAGGCGGCGCCCGGGCATGCCGACGCCTACGCCAATCTGGGATTCATGCTCAGCGAGTCGGGCCGCCATGCGCAGGCCGTCGAACTCTACGCCCGCGCATTGCAGCATTGCCCGCAGTCGGCGCTGCTGCACTACAACCTGGGCGTGGCCCTGGAAGCCCTGGGCCGTGGCGCCGAGGCGGTGCGCGCCTACGAGGCCTGCCTGCACCTGGCACCGGACATGGCCGACGCGCACCAGAACGCAGCCCTCCTGTACGCGCAGGCGGGCGACAAGCAGCGCGCCATCCGGCACTTCAGCGCCTACCGTCGCCTGCTGCCGCGCGGGTAGGACCGATCAGCGCTTGGGCTCTGCCTGGCCGGCACCCTGGCGCTTGCGCGGGGTAGTGGCCTGCTTGGCCGCGCCCTGCGTCTGCTGCCGCACCTTGCCGCAATCGGTTTCCTGGCCGGGGCCGGTTTCGATCAAGGGGATGAGGGCGGCCAGCGGCGCGGCGGTGGCCAGCGCGGCTATCGCGGCGCCGCGGGCGAGCAGCGGCCCCTTCTTGAGCTCGAACTCCGGATTCGAGAAGCTGCCATGCACCCGTACCGGCGTGCGCAGCGACAGCAGGCCGGCCTCCTTGGGCTTGGGCGCCACGGTGAGGTCGAAGCGCTCGTCGCCCAGGTCGAACCAGCCGTCGCCCAGGATCTGGGTCTGCTCCGTATCGACCACGAACAGGCTCGACTGGCCGCGCCCGTTCTTCACGTCGAACACCGCGCCGCCACAGTGGATCAGGATGTCCTTGTCGCCCCCCGCGAGCAGCGTCAGCACCTTGCCCAGGTTCAGGCCGCTGGCGGCATCCAGCAGATTGGACACGCGGCCGTCCACGATGGTGGTGGCGATGCGCCCGTTGGCCTTGGCCGCCGCGTCCGCGATGGAATTGCCCACGCCCGTCAGATGCAGCGTCGCGCCGGCGCGGCCCGCGCCCTTGGCGATCGTGCTGTCCTTGGGCACGAACTGGCCGAGCTGGATCCCCTGAAGGTCGATCTGCACGTCGGACTTGATGAGAGGCGCGCGCGCATCCAGCGTCGCGCGGCTGGCGATCGTGCCGCCGGCAAAGCCGAAGTCCACCGGCTGCAACTTCATCACGGCGTCGCGCAGGCGCAGGGAGGCCTTCAGGCTTTCCAGCGGCAAGGTCTTGGGCACCTTCAGGCGCGTGGCGTGCAGGTCGACCTCGGCATCGATCTTCTGGAGCCGGCTGCCGTCGAAACTCCCGGCGGGGAGCAGGTGGTCGGGGTCCACCGACTTCTGCTTGCCCTTGGCCGTCGGCCGGTCTTGCGTCTGCGACTGCGACAGCTGGGGCTTGCCGCCCGTCTCCTTGGTCTCGATGCCCACCAGCGGCCCCAGGTCCGCCAGGTCCAGGTTCTTGCTGTGCAGGTCCGCCTGCAGAAGCGGCCGCGGCTCCTGGTCGATGTAGGCGCCCTTGCCGAAGACATCGGTCGAGCCGATGCGTCCGCGCAGGTCGTCGATGGAGTAGCGGTTGCCCTTGAGCACCAGGTGCCCCTCGAGCCGGTAGGGCGGCGAGGCGGGCAGCGGCAGCAGCAGGAAGGGGTAGAGATTGGCCAGCGTCTTGCCTTCGATGCGCAGTTGCGTGTCGATGCCGCTGATGTTGGCCGCGTCGGCGATCGTGCCTTCCACCCGGACGCGGGTCGTACCTGCACGCAGCTCGCCCTGCAATGGGAAGGGCACGCCGGATTCCTGGAAGCTCAGCACCTCGCCGGTGAGGGCCGTGCCGTCGAACTTCGCGCCGTGGTAGCTGCCGTTGAACTTGTACTGCGTGGAGTAGCGGTCGTTGTCGGGCGCGGCCTGCGCGTCCTTGACCTGCTCCTGCTTGGACGGGTCGAAGGTGCTGGCCTCCACGTCCAGGTCGAAGGGCTCGCCGTGGTCGAGGTAGCGCAAGCGCCCGTGGTCCACCGACAGCGTGCTGATGCGCAGCTTGCTCGGGCGTGTTTCGGAGGGCTCGCCAAGGATCCAGTTCTTGCGGTTGTCCGGCAGGCGTTCGAAGAGCAGTTCGGGCCGCGTCAGGGCCACACGCGGCACCAGGATCTTCTCGGGCAGGTCGCGCAACGACACGGAAAACTCGAGCTTCTCGACCTTGGCCATCGGCTGGTCTTCTTTCGACCAGGCCGCATTGCCGAAATACACGTCCTTCATGCGGATGGTGGGCGTGAAGCCCAGCTTCACGTTCAGGTCGGACATGCGGAACTCGCGCTGCGTCTTCTGCGAGATGTAGCGCTCGATCGGCGGGCGCACCCAGTTCCAGTCGAACAGCACCACCACCAGCAACAGCAGCAAGAACAACGCGCCGAATGCCGTGAGGATCGGGTGGCGTCGAAGGGATGTCGTGAAGGAGGAGGGCCTGTCCATGAATCGAAGAGGGTGGCCTCGGCGAAAGCGCGAGGGGCGCCTCGTCAGGATGGCGGCATGCCGCCGCGGTCCTTGTCGGCCTGCGGACCCGCCCGCTGTGGGACGGATTCGCCGCGGCTCTCAGGCGGCCGGGTCTTCGCCGCCGTCCTCCGGCGCATGGCAGGCCACGCACAGCTTGTTGCCCTCGGTGTCGCGGAAGTAGGCGCCGTAGTAGTGGGCGTGATAGTGCGGCCGCAGTCCCGGCGGCCCCTCGCAGCGCCCGCCGAGCGCGAGCGCCGCCGCGTGCGCCCGGCGCACCGTGGCGCGGTCGGCCGCGGCAAAGGCGATCATCTGGCCGTTGCCAGGTTCATGCGGCTGTCCGTCGAAGGGCTTGCAGATCACGAAGAAGGGCCGCGTGCTGCCGGCGCTGTGCCAGCCGGCCCAGGGCTTGTCGCGCTCGCAGAAGCGCCGGGCGATGCCCAGGCATTCCAACAGCGGCCCATAGAAGGCCAGCGCGCGGTCGAAGTCCTTGACGCTCATGAAGACGTGGGAAAACATGGGGCTCCAGTGAGGGCGCGAAGCGGTGGTGCATTCTCGATGCCATGGCTGCACGATCGATGGTGATTCATTGCCCGAGCGCGGCGCTCATTCTTCTTCTTGGGGAGACAATCGCACCATGGACAGCGACAAGGACACTCGACCTGCAGCCTCGGCGGCAGACAAGAACTACGCCCAGGCCTCGCGAGAGCCTGGACCCGATGCGCTCGCGACGGCCTCGATCCGCGACAGCGTCCGCGAGGGATTGCGCGAGGCGAAGGAGCGCGCCTATGCGCAGGATGCGATCAATGCGAGCGGCAAGAAGATCCGTCCTCCGGGTACCTTCTTCGAGGGACTGCGCTGGGAAGGCTCGCACTACTTGAGCGACCAGCCGGTGCGTGCCGCGCTGGTGGCGGCGGCCGGCGGCGCCCTGCTCACGGCACTGCTGATCGCATTCGTGCGTGGCGGCCGGCGCTGAGCGCCCCGCTCAGGAAATCTTGGATTCCTGCGCCTGCCGCGCCGCATCGAGCGCGTAGATGGCGGGCTTGTCGTGCGCTACCTTCGGAACGGTGGCCGCGGCGGATTCCTGGAGGCTCTGGTGGGCCGAGCCATAGATCTCGCGCTCCAGGCGCTTGGCCCGGTCGGCATACATGCGCGCCAGCGCCGCGTGATGCTCGGCGGCCGCCTGGTGCTCGAGCCTGGCCATATGGGCCTCCTCGAGCAGCGCCATGGCGCGGCGCAGGTGGCTGTTCCGGTTGAACTGGAAAAAGCTGAACATCACGTTTCCTCCTTGTGGAAGGCTGAACTGCCGACGTGATGTCACAAGATGTCACGTCTCCAGTCCTGACTGTTGAGTGCAACCTTCGAATCCAGTGTAGGTCGTTCGCCTACGTGCGTGTGGGAATGCGTGCTTTAAGGCCACAGCTCTTTCGGCATACCCAATTCGGCACAGACGCGCTCCAGCGCCGCGCGTGTGGTCGCCAGGTCCTCCTCCAGCCGCGAGACGCGCGCCTTGAGCGTGGCGACTTCGTTCAGGGCCGGCTCCGCTGCGTGCAAGGCCGCCGGCGCCTCGGCCGTCGAGGCGGCCTCCGGCTCCGGCGTGCCGCCCAGCAGGTGTGCCCAGCGCTGCTCGCGCGCGCCCGGCAGCCGGGCCAGGCGGACCACCAGCGCACCGGCCGGCCGCTCGGACAGTTCCTCCAGGAAGGCCTCCACCGAGGAGATGTCGGCGAAGTTGTGCATCCGCTCGCAGGCGATGCGAAGCTCACCCGCGGTCTGCGGCCCGCGCAGCATGAGCGCCGTCAGCAGCGCGATGGACTGCGAGGGGATGCGCAGCACGCCGTCCACGTTGTGGCCGTAGCGGTAGGCACGGCCGCCGCTGGATTCGGTCACGAGGCTGTAGCGCTTGAGGCTTTCCAGGGCCATCTGCGCGTCGGCTTCGGCGAGCTCCATCACCGGCTGGCGGCTGGTCTTCTGGTTGCAGCCGGACAGCACCGCGTTCAGGGTGAGCGGATAGCTGTCGGGCACGGTGCGTTGCTTTTCGGCAAGCACGCCGAGCACGCGGATCTCGATGGGGGAGAGGAGGAGGGTGGGGGCGGACATGACGCGATTGTCATGCCGCCGGAGCGCGCTATTTCGTCGCCACCGGCGCCGGCGGCAGGCGTTCGTAGCCGCTCAGCTCCATGAAGCCCTCGCCCCGGGCGCTGCCGCTGACCCGCACCGCGCCTTCCCAGTAGATGTTGGCGCTGCTGGAGCCCGCGTCGAACTCGCTGCTGTCGAAGAAGGGCTGCACCCGATGTTCGCCGGAGGGCAGTTGCAGCTTCCATTCCACCGGATAGTCGATCTTGCTGCGCGGGCTGGTCCAGCGGCGCAGGGAAGTGAGCGAGACCTCGCCCGGGGCCAGCGGCCGCGACGCGCCGGCGCTGGTCAGCGTGCCGGTGGTGACGATGCTGTTGCCCTGGCGGTCGAACAGTTGGTAGACCATCACGTCCGAGCCGTCCGACAAGTGCAGGGCCAGCCAGTTCCAGCCCAGGCGGGTGACGTCGAAGTCGCCCCACTGGTGGTCGAACCACACCGGCCCCTTCAGGGCCTGCGCCGGCTGCTTGCCCACACGCAGCTCGCCCTGCGCCGCCATGCGCGGGCGCGAGTAGTAGTAGCTGATGCCCGACTCGCCGAAGTCCAGCAGCCCGGGCGTCTGCGAGCCCGCGGCGCGATGCGCGACCACGGGATGCTCGTCGCGCAGGGACAGCGCGAGCTCGATGCCTTCGAATTCGGCCTTGATCGCATGAAGCGGACCCGAGCCCGACACCCGCCAATCCTCCTGCTGGAAGTCGAAGCCGCCCTTGGACGGCTTGGCGGGCAGGCCGCCGGTGCGGCTTTGCCGCGTGTAGCGCTGGCCGGTCTGCAGGTCGGTCAGCGCCACCTGCATCACCGTGTGCTTGACCAGGGCGTTGGCCACGAACACCGCGACGTGGAAGGCGTAGCGGTTGCCGGTGGGCTGCGCGTCGAGGATGCCGCTGTAGTACCACCACTCCATGCCCGAGTCGTGCACCGCGTCGTCGGCCGGCAGGTTCAGCGGGGGCAGGGCGGCGGTGCGCTCGGCCGGCGGCTTCGGATTGCGGCTCTCCGCCACCGGGGCCGCCGGCCGACCGGCGGGCTCCTCGTGCTCGAGCACACCGAGGAAATAGAAGCCGGCACCGGCGATGATGGCCAGCACCAGCAGGGGAGCCAGGTAGGCGCGTGCGCGGCGCCGGCGTCTTTGTCTCATGGGCGCGAGCTTAAGGCCGCGCGGCGACAAAGGCGACACCACCGTCGGCTGCGCGCGACGGGTCCGGCCTGGGCCAGAATCGGGCCCCTCCAATCCAACGCAATCAAAGGAAGCGGTCCATGACGGCAAGGCACAAGCGGTTCATCAGCTCGGGCTCCACCTTCGAGGAGCAGATCGGCTACTCGCGCGCCGTGGCGATGGGCGAGTGGGTGTTCGTCTCGGGGACCACCGGCTTCGACTACGCGAGCATGACGATCTCCGACGACGTGGTCGTACAGGCAGAGCAGTGCCTGAAGAACATCCAGGCGGCCCTGCGCGAGGCCGGCGCCAGCCTCGACGACGTGGTGCGGGTGGTGTACGTCCTCCCCGACGGCGCCGACTTCGAGCCCTGCTGGCCGGTGCTGCGCAAGTACTTCGGCCAGGCGCGGCCGGCAGCCATGATGATCTCCGCGGGCCTGGCCGACCCGCGCATGAAGATCGAGATCGAGGTCACGGCCCTGCGCGCCGGCGCCTGACCCGCCACGGGCCCGACGACGCATGGCACGCACCGGTTCGCTGTCTCCCTACCTCGCCGACACCCGCCGCCTGGCGGATGTCATCGCCGCCATCCAGGTGATGGGCACCTACAAGTTCTACTGGCAGGATTTCGCCGGCTGGGCCGAGCGCATCTCCGGCGACGCCGGCCAGGCCACGCACTGGCGGCGCATCTTCGAGGACCACACCGAGTTCTTCCGCCTCGACGGCGAGCGCCAGGGCGCGGCGCTGGTCTGGCGGCGCCAGTACCCCAAGCGCTTCCACGTGGACGAGGAGCGGCGCCTGTCGATGGCCGAAGTGCTGCAGATGAGCGAGGCGGACATGGAACGCGTCTCGCGCGAACCCTTGTCGGCCGGCGACATCCGCGCGCTGATCGACACGGCGGTGGACCTGCATTCGCGCGCCCTGGACCAGCAGAAGGAGCGACGCTGGTGGCTGCCGCTGGTGACGGCGGTGGCGGCGCTGCTGGGCGCGGTGCTCGGCGCCTGGCTCAAGTCGGCGGCCTAGCGCAGCATCCAGCGCGCCGCGCCGTCCAGCACTTCGCGCAGCACCTCGGGGTCCTTGCGGCCCGAGCGGGCCAGCACGTGGAAGGAGTGGTCGGCCTCGGCGATCTCCATCAGGGTGGCGCGCTCGCCCAGCTGGCCGGCCAGGGTGCGCACCAGGCCGATGTCCGCCAGCTTGTCGCGCGTGCCCTGCACGAACAGCATGGGGATGCGCACCTCGTGCAGGTGCTCCGCGCGCGTGGTGGCCGGCACGCCGTCGGTGTGCAGCGGAAAGCCGAGGAACACCAGCCCCTCCACGCCGGCCAGCGGCGCGGCCGCCTGCGCCTGCGAGCTCATGCGACCGCCGAAGGACTTGCCGCCGGCGTAGAGGCGCAGGCCCTGCAGCTCGCCGGCCGCCACCGCAACCGCGGCGCGCACCGCCGCGTGCGCCACGGCCGGCGCATCGGTGCGCTTGCTGCCGCGCTCCATGTAGGGAAACTGGTAGCGCAGGGTCGCCACCTGGCGCTCGGCCAGGCCATCGGCCACGGCTGCCATGAAGGAATGCGCCATGCCGGCGCCCGCGCCGTGCGCGAGCACGTAGGCGGCCTTCGCATCGGCAGGCGCCTGGAGCAGGGCGCTGACGCGCGTGTCGGGGTCGATGTCGATGTGGAGGGTGCGTGCGGAGGTGCTCATCCTGTAGTCCTGGTTCGGGTCCCGCTTTCGGCGCGTTTGCCATTTTCGCCAGTGCGGCCAGAATGGATCGCATGGATCTCAGCGAACACTCCCTGCGCGCCCTGTTCGACCAGCTCGGTCTGCCGAGCGACGCGGCCGCCATCGACGCCTTCATTGCCCAGCACCGGCCCCTGGCCGAGAACGTCCGCCTGGCCGATGCGCCTTTCTGGTCGCCGGCGCAGGCGCAGTTCCTGCGCGAGGAGTTCGACGAGGACGCGGACTGGATCGAGCTGGTCGACCAGCTCAACGTGCGACTGCGCGCCTAGCTGGTCGTCGAGGTCCCGGCGCCGTTGAGGATGGCGATGGTGACCAGCAGGTCGCTGTCCTGCAGCGCATGCAGTCCGTGCGGGACGCCGCCGCCGAGGTAGGCGAACTGGCCGCCGGACAGCGTGGCCGTCTTGCCCGGCAGCATCAGCTCCACGAGGCCGCTCAGGCACTGCACCGTGATCGAGCCGGGCACGCTGTGGTCCGGCACGTGCTTGCCCGCGGGCAGCACCAGGCGCATCACCTCCAGGTCCTTGGCCTTGAAGATGGCGAGGGTCTTGTCCGGCGTGTTGCCGCCGCCGCCGGGCGGCAGCAGGTCCACGACTTCACCGGAGATGGCATGTGCGATGGCCATGACCGTGCGAGTGTGGTCATGGCCGCCGCCAAAATCAAGCGGCTGCCGGGCAGGCCATGCGGGCTTCGCGGCGGTCCAGGCTGCGGCTCCACAGCGTCAGGGCCAGTCCCGCGGTGGTCAGCAGGGCGGCCACCCAGCCCAGCGAGGGCAGGCCGGGGCCGTGGCTGATGGCCAGCCCGCCGGCCCAGGCGCCCAGGGCGTTGCCCAGGTTGAAGGCGGCGATGTTGAGGCTCGAGGCCAGGTTCTGGCCCGCGCCCGACGCCTTGTCCAGTACCCGCATCTGCATCGGGGCCACGGTGGCGAAGCTCACGGCGCCCAGCAAGGCGACGAAGAGCAGCGCGCCCACCGTCGACTGCAGCGCGACCGGCATCGCCACCAGCACCAGCGCCAGGGCCGCCAGGCTGCCCAGCAGCGCGGGCATCAGCGCGCGGTCGGCCAGCTTGCCGCCGGCGATGTTGCCCACCGCCAGCCCGGCGCCCATGAGCAGCAGGGCCGGCGACACCGCCGATTCCGGCAGGCCCGCCAGGCGCGTGAGCAGCGGCTGGACATAGGTGAAGAGCGCGAACACCCCGGCAAAGCCGAACACCGTGATCGCCAGGCCCAGCAGCACCTGTGGTCGGGCCAGCACGGCCACCTCGTCGCGCAGCGCCACGCGCGCGGCCTTCTGCGCGCCCTCGCGCGGCACGAAGACGGCCAGTACCACGAAGGCGATCACGCCGATCAGCGCGACGGCCCAGAAGGTGGCGCGCCATCCGTGATGCAGGCCCAGCCAGGCACCCGCGGGCACGCCCAGCAGGGTGGCGGCGGTCAGGCCTGTGAACATGATGGCGATGGCCGAAGCGCGACGCTCGGGCGGCACCAGGCCGGTGGCCACCACCGAACCGACGCCGAAGAAGGTGCCGTGGGCGAGGGAGGTGAGCACGCGGGCGGCCATCAGCGTCTCGTAGCTGGGGGCGACCGCACACGCGATGTTGCCCAGCGTGAAGACGGCCATCAGCGACAGCAGCACGGTCTTGCGCGGCAGCGAACGGGTGGCGATGGTCAGCACCGGCGCGCCGACGGCCACGCCGAGGGCATAGCCGGAGATCAGCAACCCGGCGGTGGCGATGGAGACATGGAGGTCCGCCGAAACCTGCAGCAGCAGGCCCATGATGACGAACTCGGTGGTGCCGATGCCAAAGGCGCCGGCGGTGAGGGCAAGTAGAGCGATGGGCATGATGTCCCGTACTGTGCGGGCGCGGTCGCTTCGTGACTAGAATGCCGCGCGGACCAGCATCCATGAACTGAATTCACGAATCACACATGCCGCGCACCGAGCTGAACCGTTCCGGGGACATGGAGGCCTTCGTCCAGGTCGTGGATCGCGGCAGCTTCTCGGCGGCCGCGTCGGTGCTGGGAATGACGCCCTCGGCCGTGAGCAAGCTCATCGCCCGGCTGGAAGCGCGGCTGGGCATCCGGCTGCTGCACCGCTCCACCCGCCGGCTGCAGCTCTCGCCCGAGGGGCAGCTCTACTACGAGCGCGGCGTGCGCGTGCTGGCCGACCTCGACGAGGCCGAGCACAGCGCCGCCGCCGGCGGCCCGCCGCGCGGGCGGGTGAGCATCAACGCCAGCTTCGCCGTGGGCCAGCGGCTGCTGCTGCCGCTGGTGGGGCCCATGCTCGGGCAGCATCCGCAGATCCAGCTGGACATCGGCCTGACCGACCGCGTGGTGGACCTGATGGAGGAGCGCGCCGACATCGCCGTGCGCTGGGGCCCCTTGCCGCCTTCGGACCTGGTGGCGCGCAAGCTGGGCGAGACGGGGCTGGCGATCGTGGCGTCGCCCGCGTACCTGGCGCGCTTCGGCACCCCGCGCACTCCGCAGGATCTGCTCGCCCACAATCGCCTGGGCAACACCTACCGGCGCAGCCAGCCCGACTGGCCGCTGAAGGTGGACGGCCGGCAGGTCGACGTGCCCATCGTGGGCAACGTGCGCGCCAGCGACGGCGAGAGCCTGCGCCGGCTGGTGCTGGACGGGGTCGGGCTGGGCCGGCTTTCCCTCTTCCACGTGGGGGGTGATATCGCCGCGGGCTTGCTTGTTCGGGTGCTGGAGGAGTACAACCCGCACGAACTCGAGCCAATCCACGCCGTCTACCTGGGCAAAGGCGGGCGATTGCCGGCCCGCGTGCGGGCCGTGCTGGATTTTCTGAGTGCGAATGTCGACCTGCGCGAGGCCCGATACCTGCCGCGCGCAGAACTTGCTCCGAACGCGCCACCCACCCGGGGGCGTGCCCCTCCCCGCAAGTAGAAGGTTGTCAGCAGCATGACGAACAGCGAAGGCTTCACCCTCTTCGACACGCGATACGGCCCCTGCGGCATCGCGTGGGGTTTGCGCGGCATCGTCGGCGTCCAGCTGCCCGAGGCCGACGGCGCCGCGACGCGGGCCCGCATGAAAAAGCGCTTTCCATTGCTGCGCGAGTGCACGGCGCCGCCCGACGTGCAGGCCGCCATGGCGCGCATCACGCACCTGCTGACGGGCGGCATCGACGACCTGGCCGACATCGACCTGGACTGGCACGGCGTTTCCGAATTCCATCGCCGCGTCTACCAGCTGGCGCGCCGCATTCCGCCGGGCGAGACCCGCACCTACGGCGAGGTGGCGCGCGAGTTGGGCGACAAGGGCCTGGCGCGCGCGGTGGGACAGGCCCTGGGGCACAACCCCTTCGCGCCGGTGGTGCCCTGCCACCGCGTGCTGGCCGCCGGCGGCAAGCCGGGCGGCTTCTCCGCGCACGGCGGGGCCACGGTCAAGCTGCGCATGCTGGCGGTGGAGGGCGCCGAGGCGGAAGCCATCAACAGCGCGAGCGTGCCGCTGTTCTCTCGCGAGGCCCTGCGCCAGCCCTGATCAGCCGTTGAGTGCGTGGGTCGCCTAGCACAGCCGGGCGAGTCCGACCGCGCGCCTCGCCATTGGCCGATTCGCGACAATCGACCGATGACTTCCCGCTTCCTGCGCATGGCCCTGGTGCTGGGCCTGCTCTCGGCCATCGGGCCCTTCGCCATCGACATGTACCTGCCGGCGCTGCCGGCCATCGGCGCGAGCCTGCAGGCGGACATCGCCGCGGTGCAGATGAGCCTCACGGTGTTCTTCCTGGCGCTGGGCATCGGCCAGCTGCTCTATGGCCCGGTCTCGGACATGCTGGGCCGCAAGCCGCCCCTGTATTTCGGCCTCGCCCTGTTCGTGGCAGCGAGCGTGGGCTGCGCCCTGGCCGAAAGCGTCGACACGCTGGTGGCGCTGCGCTTCCTGCAGGGCCTGGGCGCGGCGGCCGGCATGGCCATTCCGCGCGCGGTGGTGCGCGACCTGCACACCGGCACCGACGCGGCGCGGCTCATGTCGCTGCTGATGCTGGTGTTCAGCGTCTCGCCGATCCTCGCGCCGCTGGCGGGCAGCGGGGTCATCGCGCTCGCGGGCTGGCGCGGCGTGTTCTGGGTGGTGGCGGTGGCGGGCATCGCGGGCATCGGGATGCTGGCCTTCATGCTGCGCGAGACGCGCGATGCGAAGGAGCGCCTGGACAGCAGCCTGGGTGGCGCGCTGCGCGCCTACGGCGTGCTGCTGCGCGATCCGCACTACCTTGGGCTGGTGTTCATCGGCGCCTTCGCCATGGGCGGCTTCTTCGTCTACCTGGCCAATTCCTCCTTCGTCTTCATCGATCACTACGGCCTCACGCCCACGCAGTACAGCCTGGCCTTCGGCGTGAACGCGGCGGGCTTCATCGGCGCCTCGCAGTTCACCGGCCGGCTGGGCGAGCGCATCGGGCTGGTGCCGCTGGTGCGGCGCGCCGTGCTGGCCTGCGGCATGGTGATGGTGGGCCTGATGGGCTACTACCTGGCCGGCGGCGACGACTTCCGGGTGCTGATCGCGCTGTACTTCGTCGCCAGCGCCTTCATGGGCTTCGTCATCCCGACCACCGGCGTGCTCGCGCTGGAGGCGCACGGCGCCATCGCCGGCACGGCCTCGGCGCTCCTGGGAACGCTGCAGATGCTCACCGGCGCGGTGCTGATGGCGGCCATCGCCGTGTTCACCAACGGCTCGCCCATCGCCATGGTGGCGGGCATGACGCTGGGTGCCGGCATCGCGCTGGTGCTGACATGGATGACGCTGGGCAGCCAGGGCCTGGGCGCACGCGCGGTACGCACGTGATGGCGAGCGCGGCGCCCCAGCACCAGGACGGGCTGCCCCAGCCCCAGCGCACGCGCTCCATGATCGTGATCCTGCTCGGGATCGCGGTGGCGGTGCTCGACGGCACCATCGTGAACCTGGCGCTGCCGGGCATCGCGCAGCAGCTGCAGGCGAGCCCCTCGGCCGCGATCTGGGTGGTCAACGCCTACCAGGTGGCCACGCTGGTCATGCTGCTGCCGCTGGCGGCGCTGGGCGACCGGGTGGGCTACCGCCGGGTGTACCTGGTGGGCATGCTGCTCTTCACCGTCTCCTCGCTCGTCGCCACCTTCGCCGATTCGCTGGCCACCCTGATCGCCGCGCGGGCGCTGCAGGGGCTGGGCGCGGCCGGCATCATGAGCGTGAACTCGGCCCTGGTGCGCCTGACCTATCCCTCGGCGCAGCTGGGGCGCGGCATGGCCAACAATTCGCTGGTGGTGGCCACGGCCTCGGTGGCGGGGCCCTCGGTCGCGGCGGCGATCCTCTCGGTGGCCTCGTGGCCCTGGCTCTTCGCCCTGAACGTGCCGCTGGGACTGCTGGTGCTCGCGCTGGGCATGAAGGCGCTGCCGGGCAACGTGGCCAAGGCCAGCGGCGTGCGCTTCTCGGCGCTGGACGTGGGCCTGAACGTGCTCATGTTCTCGCTCTTCTTCGTGGGCGCCGACGGCCTGGGCGTGCGCGACGGGACCGCGCACGGCGCGCCGATGGTGGCCTGGGGCCTGCTGGCGGCGGGCGTGCTGGTGGGCGTGTTCTACATCCAGCGCCAGCGGCGCCAGGACCTGCCGCTCTTCCCGGTGGACCTGCTGCGCATCCCGGTGTTCGCGCTGTCGATGTGCACGTCGGTGATGGCCTTCTGCGCGCAGATGCTGGCCTACATCGCGCTGCCGTTCCTGCTGCTGGACGTGTACGGCCGCACGCACGTGGAGGCGGGGCTGCTGATCACCGCCTGGCCGCTGGCCATCGTGGTGATGGCGCCCGTGGCGGGACGGCTCATCGGCCGCTACCCGGACGGCGCGCTGGGCGGGGTGGGGCTGGGCATGCTCGCCGCGGGCCTGGCGGCGCTGGCGCTGCTGCCGCACGACCCGTCCAACCTGGACATCGCCTGGCGCATGGCGCTGTGCGGCCTGGGCTTCGGGCTGTTCCAGTCGCCCAACAACCACACCATCGTGAGCTCGCCGCCGCCGCACCGCTCGGGCGCGGCCAGCGGCATGCTGGGCACGGCGCGCCTGACCGGGCAGACGCTGGGCGCCGTGGTGCTGGCCATCCTGTTCGGCGTGTGGTCGCCGCACGAGGGCAGGGGGCCCTTCATCGCCCTGGGGATGGCAGCGGCATGCGCGACCTTCGCGGCAATCTTCAGTACATTGCGCGTTCGCCAGCCGCCGCTGCAGGCGAGCCCCTCCACCCACGCCTGAAACCCGCCCATGCCCCAGATCGGCAAGCCTCCCTGCGATGACGCCGTGATCACGCTGGGGGCCCGGTCGCAGGGCTGCCCGCCGTCCGCCAAGCCCTGGGTGCTGGTGGCGGCGATCATCGGCTCGAGCATGGCCTTCGTGGACGGCACGGTGGTCAACGTGGCGCTGCCGGCCATCCAGCAGGACCTCGACGCCACCGCCTTCCAGGCGCAGTGGGTGGTGGAGTCGTATGCGCTTTTCCTCGCGGCGCTGCTGCTGGTGGGCGGCGCGATGGGCGACCGCTTCGGGCGGCGCAAGGTCTTCGCGCTGGGCGTGGCGCTGTTCGCCGGCGCCTCGGTGGGCTGCGCGCTGGCAGCCAACGTGCAGCAGCTCATCGCCGCGCGGGCGGTGCAGGGCATCGGCGGCGCCCTGCTGGTGCCGGGCAGCCTGGCCCTGATCAGCGCCAACTTCGACGAGAAGGAGCGCGGCAAGGCCATCGGCACCTGGTCGGGCTTCAGCGGCATCACGGCGGCCATCGGGCCGGTGATCGGCGGCTTCCTGGTGGACCACTATTCCTGGATCTGGGCCTTCCTGGTCAACGTGCCGCTGGCCATCGTGGTGCTGGCCATCACCTTCTGGCAGGTGCCCGAGAGTCATGGCGCCGAGGCCTCGCAGCCGCTCGACTGGCTGGGCGCGACACTGGCCACGCTGGCCCTGGGCGGCGTGGTGTACGCGTTCATCGAGGCGCCTTCGCAAGGGTGGGGTGCGCCGGCAGTGCTGGCGGCGCTGGCGATCGGCATCGCGGCCGGCGTCGCCTTCGTGCTGTGGGAGATGCGCAGCCGCGCACCGATGCTGCCGCTCTCGCTTTTTCGCAGCAGCGACTTCAGCGGGGCCAACCTGCTCACGCTGCTGCTGTACGCGGCGCTGGGCGGCGGGCTCTATTTCTTCCCGCTCAACCTGATCCAGGTGCAGGGCTACTCGGCAACGGCGGCGGGCGCGGCGCTGCTGCCCTTCATCCTGATCCTGTTCGCGCTCTCGCGCTGGGCCGGCCAGCTGGTGGACCAGGTGGGGGCGCGGCTGCCGCTGGTGGTGGGGCCTGCCATCGCGGCGGCGGGATTCGCGCTGTTCGCGGTGCCGGGCACTGCGGCGAACTACTGGACCGGCTTCTTCCCCGCCGTGGTGGTGCTGGGCCTGGGCATGGCGATCACCATCGCGCCGCTCACCACCACGGTGATGAATGCGGTCGATACCGGGTCGGCCGGCGTGGCCTCGGGCGTGAACAACGCTGTGTCGCGGGTGGCGGCGGTGCTGGCCATTGCCGTGTTCGGCCTGCTGATGGCCTGGGCCTTCGACGCGCGGCTGGATGCGGGCCTGCGCCAGTTGTCGGCGCCGTCGGACGTGGTGGAGTTCCTGGCCGGCCAGCGCGCGAGGCTTGCGGCGGCGACCTTGCCGCCGGGCGTACGGGGCGCGGCGGCCGAAGCGCTGCGCGAGCAGGTGCGCGCGGCCTATGTCTCGGGCTTTCGCTGGATCATGCTGGCCAGCGCGGGGCTGGCGCTGCTGAGTGCCCTTAGTGCGTGGATCTCCATCGGAAGGGATCGGCCCGCCAGGCGTTAGCCCAAATTGCCTCTTTTGGCTATTTTTGCCATAATGGCTTCAATAGCTCAAAAGGAGTCTGCCATGTCCACCCCGCTCATCGACATCGACGACCTGCCGCGCCAGAACGCGTCGCAGGTCAAGAACAAGTGGGGCGAGGTGGCTCGCCAGGTCCGGCAGAACGGCAGCGTGGCCATCACCAACCACTCGGTGGTCGAGATGGTGCTGCTCGACGCCGCCACCTACCAGCGGCTCACCGAAAGCCTGGCGGCGCTGCAGGCACGCGAGCAGTCGGTGCTCGACGACCTGTCCGAGCGCTTCGACGCCCGCCTGGCCAGCCTGCAGCAGCCCGATGCCGCCGCCCGCGTCGGCGCGCTGTTCGAGTCGCGGGGCAAGCTGGGCGGCAAGCGCCCCAAGGCCGGCGCCACGCACTGAATGCCGCAGGCGCAGGCCGCGCCGCGGCCCTTCATCTTCGTGCTGGCGGGCGTCAACGGGGCCGGCAAGAGCTCGGTGGGCGGTGCCCTGCTCGCCGAGCACGGCCTCGGCTGGTACAACCCTGACAGCTATGCGCGCGAGCTGGTGGCGCTGCTGGGCATTTCCATCGGCGAGGCCAATGCGCGGGCCTGGGAGCATGGCCGGGCCCAACTCGAAGAGGCCATCGCCAACAAGACCAACTTCGCCTTCGAGACCACGCTGGGCGCCCGCACCATCCCCGACATGCTGGCGCAGGCCGCGCAGACGCATGACGTGGTGATGCTCTTCTGCGGCCTGGCCTCGGTCGAGCTGCACATGCAGCGCGTGCAGGCGCGGGTGGCGGTGGGCGGCCACGACATTCCCGAAGCCAAGATCCGCGAACGCTGGAAGGCCTCGCGCCTGAACCTCGTGCGCCTGCTGCCGCACCTGGCGAAGCTGCAGGTGTTCGACAACAGCGCGCATGCCGCCCCCGGCAAGCCCATCCCCGACCCCGTGCTGCTGCTGGAGATGGTGCGTGGCCACGTCACCTATCCGGGCCCCACCGACCGCGAGGCGCTCAATGCCACGCCCGACTGGGCGCGTCCCGTCGTGCAGGCGGCCTTCGAGCACCAGGCCGAGCTCGCGTCTCCGGCCAAACCACCTGCCGCAAAGCGGCGCAAGATGCTCCAATAGCCGTCCGCGCGGTGACGGCGCCGCGAAGAGCAACGAAGGAAGAGAGACATGACGTTCCAGGCGATCGTGATCGACAAGGACGAGAACGCGCGCTACCGGGCCGAGCTGCGCCCGCTTTCCGATGAGGCGCTGCCCGAGGGCGACGTGACGGTCGGGGTGCAGTACTCCACCATCAACTACAAGGATGGCCTGGCCATCACCGGCAAGGCGCCGGTGGTGCGCAAGTTCCCGCTGGTGGCCGGCATCGACTTCTCCGGCGTGGTGGAGCAGAGCAGCCACCCCGACTGGAAGCCTGGCGATCGCGTGGTGCTCAACGGCTGGGGCGTGGGCGAGTCGCACAGCGGCGGCCTGGCGCAGCTCGCGCGCGTCAAGGGCGAATGGCTGGTGCCGCTGCCCGGCGGCCTGAGCGCGCGGCAGGCCATGGCCATCGGCACCGCGGGCTACACGGCCATGCTGTGCGTCATGGCGCTGGAGCGGCACGGCCTGCGGCCGCACGACGGCGACATCCTGGTGACCGGCGCCAACGGCGGCGTGGGCACCGTCGCCATCGCCTTGCTCAGCAAGCTGGGCTTTCGGGTGGTGGCCTCCACCGGCCGCGTCGCCGAGGCCGACTTCCTCAAGCACCTGGGCGCGGCCGAGGTCATCGACCGTTCCGAGCTGTCCTCGCCCGGCAAGCCGCTGGGCAAGGAGCGCTGGGCAGGCGTGGTGGATTCGGTGGGCAGCCACACCCTGGCGAATGCCTGCGCCACCACCCGCTACCGCGGCGCCGTCGCGGCCTGCGGCCTGGCGCAGGGGATGGACTTCCCCGGCAGCGTCGCCCCCTTCATCCTGCGCGGCGTCACGCTCTACGGCATCGACAGCGTGATGGCGCCCAAGCCGGTGCGGCGCGAGGCCTGGATGCGCCTGGCGCGCGACCTGGACCTGGCCAAGCTCGACGCCCTGACGCGCGAGATCACGCTCGGCGAAGCCATCCAGGCGGCCGACGAGATCCTGCAAGGCAAGGTCCGCGGGCGCCTGGTGGTGGACGTGTCACGCGGCTGAGACGCCTGCCGCGGGTTCACGGACCTGTCATTGGCGGCACCTACCGTCGCCGCTTCCTTCAACCCAACCGAGGAGAGGATGAATGAGCCCCGTGACGACCCGCAAGAGATTCGGCCTGGCCCTGCTGGGCCTGGGACTGCTGATGTCGGCCGCGCTGCCGGCGTCGGCCCACGACGATGAACGCGGCGGCCGCCGCAAGGCCGACAACGCACCGCTGGTGATCGGCCACCGCGGCGGCGCCAACGGCTACTTGCCCGAGCACACGCTGGAGGCCTATGCGCTGGGCATCGAGCTGGGCGCCGACTACATCGAGCCCGACCTGGTGGCGACCAAGGACGGCCACCTGATCGCGCGGCACGAGCCCAACCTGATCGACACCACCAACGTCAAGTCCTTCCCGCAGTTCGCCTCGCGCCGCAAGACCGTGATGGTGGACGGCGTGCCCACCGACGGCTTCTTCGCCAGCGACTTCACGCTGGCCGAAATCAAGCAACTGCGCGCGGTGCAGTCCTTCCCCGAGCGCGACCAGGGCTTCAACGGCAAGTTCCAGATCCCCACGCTGCCCGAGGTGATCGAGCTGGCCAAGCGCAAGTCGCGGGAGGAAGGCCGGCGCATCGGCATCTATCCCGAGACCAAGCATCCCACCTACCACAAGGGCCTGGGCCTGCCGCTGGAGGACCGCCTGCTGGCCGTGCTGCAGTCCGCCGGCTGGAATCACCGGAACGCGCCGGTCTTCATCCAGTCCTTCGAGACGGCCAACCTGCGATACCTGCGCACGAAGACGAGCGTGCGCCTGATCCAGCTGGTGGATGCGAACGACGTCAAGCCCGATGGCTCCATGGACCTGTCGCCGCCCTATGACAAGCCCTACGACTGGGTGGTGTCCAACCGCGCCGGCACCTTCGCCGACCTGCTCACGCCCGCGGGCCTGCAGGAAGTGCGCGGCTACGCCGACGGCATCGGCCCCTGGAAGCCCTACCTGATCCCCAGCGCCTGCAAGACCGTGCAGAACGGCGCCTGCGCCGACGTCACCGGCGACGGCCTGGTGGACGACCGCGACCGCGTGCTCTTGCCCGCCACCCCGGTCATCAACAACGCCCACCGCCTGGGCCTGCTGGTGCATCCCTACACCTTCCGCAGCGAGCAGAAGCGCCTGACCGGCAGCTTCGCCGAGAACCCGGTGAACGAGTACCTTGCCTTCTACGAGGCCGGCGTGGACGGCCTGTTCAGCGACTTCGCCGACACCGCGGTCGCGGCGCGCGCGATGTTCCTGCTCAAGCACGACCCGGACTACGCGGCCTGCCTGGTCAACTCGCGCCGCTGCGAGCGCAGCAACGACTGACCGGGCCGGTCAGCCGTAGGCGGGCGCGAGGCCGCGCCGCAGGCGGCTGCTGGCCGTGTCCACGGCGAACACCAGCAGGAACATGGCGCCGATCACCGTCGCCGCCTGGGCCTGCTGGAAGAGCGAGAGGTGGAAGTACAGCATCTGCCCCAGGCCGCCCGCGCCGACGAAGCCCAGCACCGCCGCCATGCGGATGTTCATCTCCCACCGGTAGAGGCTGTAGGCCAGCCACTGCGGCCAGGCCAGCGGCAGGCTGCCGTAGGCGAAGGCGGGCAGGGCGCTGCTGCCGGCGTCGCGCAGGGCGCGCTCCGCATCGCGCGGCACGTTCTCCAGCGTCTCGCCGAACAGGCGCCCCAGCACGCCGGCCGTGTGCAGCGCCAGGGCCAGCACGCCGGCGAATGGGCCCAGGCCCACGGCCAGCACCATCAGCGCGGCCCACACCAGCTCGGGCACGCTGCGCAGCAGGTTGAGCACGAAGCGCACAGCGCGCTGCGCGGCGACGCCGAAGCGCCCGGAAGCGGGCAGGGCGAAGACCGCCCCGGCAGCCATGGCCAGCAGGGTGCCGAGGGCGGACACCGCCAGTGTCTGCAGGGCCCCCCAGGCCGCCTTCGCGAGGAAGACGCGCGAGAGGTCGGGCGGAAAGAACTCGGCCACGAAGCGCCCCATCGAGGCCAGCGACTGGCGCGCGAACAGCGCCCCGAAGTCGATCGCCAGGTAGGCGAAGCTGGCCACCACGGCCGCCAGCACCAGGCCCAGCGTGAGCAGGCAGCGCACGCAGACGGCCGGCCGGTCCAGTGCCGCGGGCGCGTTCATGCCAGCACCTTTCGCAGGACCGCGCTCAACCCGTCCGCCAGCAGCACCAGCAGCAGGAAGACCAGGAGGATGCTGCTGGCCTCGCCGCCGTTGAGCATCTTCATGGACTGGTCCATCAGCTGGCCGAGCCCGCCCGCGCCCACGAAGCCCATCACCACCGAGGCGCGCACGGCGCACTCCCAGCGGTAGACGGTGTAGGAGGCCAGCTCCTGCGCCGCGCCCGGCAGCAGGCCGTAGCACAGCGCCGCGATGCGCCCGCTGCCGGCCGCGAGCAGGGCGCGCGCGGGGCGGGTGTCGTGCGACTCCAGGATCTCGGCGTACACCTTGCCCAGCATGCCGCCATAAGTCACGGCCAGTGCCAGCACCCCGGCCGCGGGGCCGAGGCCGAAGGCGCGCACCAGCATCAGGGCCCACACCAGCTCGGGGATGGCGCGCAGCAGCGTGAGCAACCCGCGCACTGCCGTGCGCACCAGCTCGCCCCGCCAGCGGCCCGGGCCCGGTCCGATGCGCGAGACCGACAGCGACTGCGTCATCGCGAAGGCCAGCGGCAACGCGATGACGAAGGCCAGCGCCACGCCGGCCGTGGCCATGGCCAGCGTCTCCAGCGTGGCCTTGGCCAGCAGCGCGAGGAAGCCTGGCTCGAACGACGGCGGAAAGAAGGCCGCGAGGAAGCCGCCCATCACGGCCAGGCTGTTGCCGTCCAGGAGCGCGGAGGGATTGAACTCGGCCAGCCGCAGCAAGGGCCACAGGAGCAGCAGCCCGAGCGCGATGGCCGTGAGCCGCCGGCGCGCGAGCGGATCGCGCGGCGCAGCGGAAGCAGGAATGACTGCGTCGGTCATCGGCACATGTCGGCGGGCGCGAGCGCCGAGGCAGGCAGGGCGTGGACGTCCTGCGCCTGCGTGGGCGGCACGCCGCCTTCGGTGGCGTACAGCTCGCTCAGCATCGCGGCGCTCACCTCGGCCGCCGGACTGTCGAACAGCAGCCGCCCCTCGCGCAGCCCCACGATGCGGTCGAAGCGCCGCAGCGCCAGGTCGACCGCGTGCAGCGAGGCCACCAGCGTGGCGCCGGTGCGCTCGCTCTGCGCGACCAGCTCGCGCAGCGTGGCATCGGCCAGCGCGGGGTCCAGCGCGGACACCGGCTCGTCGGCCAGGATCAGCTCGGGTGCCTGGTAGAGCACGCGGGCGATGCCCACGCGCTGCAACTGCCCGCCCGAGAGGCGGTCGCAGCGCTCGTAGAGGCGCTCGGCCAGGTCCAGGCGGGCCAGTGCCGCCTGGGCGCCCGCGGCATCGGCCGGCCGCAGCAGCGATGCCAGCGCGCGGCCGGTGCTCCACTGGCCGAGCCGGCCCGCCAGCACCGCGGTCACCACGCGAAGCCGCGGCGGAATCGGCGGCGCCTGGTGCACGACGCCGATGCGAGCGCGCAGCGCCTTCAGCCGCCGCGCATCCAGCGACCACGGGTCGGCCCCGAGCACTTCGATGCGGCCTTCGCTCACGCGCTGCGAGGCGGCGGCCAGGCGCAGCAGGCTGGTCTTGCCGGCGCCCGAGGGGCCGATCACCGCCACCCGCTCGCCGCGCGCCACCGCCAGCTGCAGCGGATGCAGCGCGCGATGCCCATTGGCATGGACGAAGCCGACGCCGTGCAGCGACAGCGTCAAGGCGCGTCCTTCCTCACTTGACGAGGCCGGCGGACTTGGCCGCGGCCTCGATGCCGTCATAGTTCGATGCCTTGGTGGGAATGAACTTCGAGGCGCGCTGCAGCGCCAGGATCTCCTTGCCCTCGGGCGTCTTGTCGTCCAGCTTGAGGAAGGCGTCGGTGAGCTTCTTCGCGATGGCCGGGTCCAGGCCGGGGCGCACCGTCCAGTTGTAGTCGTAGTAGGTGGGCGAGGTGGCCAGCACCCGCACCTTCTCGGCGTTGGGGTTCTTGTTCTCGACCAGCTTGTCCCACACCGACGCGTTGAGCACGCCGGCCTCGGCGCGGCCGGCCGCCACGAAGGCCACGGTGGCGTCGTGCGCACCGGAGTAGGCCACGGTCTTGAAGTCCTTCTCGGGGTCGATGCCCGCCTGCATCAGGAAGAAGCGCGGCATCAGGCTGCCCGAGGTGGACGAGGGCGCGCCGAAGGCGAAGGTGCGGCCCTTCAGGTCGGTGAGCTTTGCGGCCTTGCTGTCCTTGGGCACGATGAACTTGCTGGTGAAGACCTCGTCCTCGGCGCGCTGCACGATCGGCACCGCCTTGCCGCCGGTGCGGATCTTCGCCTGCACGAAGGTGAAGCCGCCCAGCCAGGCCATGTCGATCTTGTCGGTGGCCAGGCCCTCGACCACGGCCGCGTAGTCGGTCACGGGCGTGAACTGCACGTTCATGCCCGTCTCCTTCTGCAGGTACTCGCCCAGCGGCTTGAACTTGCGCTGCAGCTCGGTGGGCGCCTCGTCCGGAATGGCGGAGACGCGCAGCGTGCCGCCCTGCGCGTGGGCGAGGGACGAAGCGGCGAGCAGAGGGGCCGCCGCCAGGACGGCGAAGGCTTGGAGGATGGGGCGACGTGTCGAATTCATGGCCCGCGAGTTTACGAACATTGCGATGCGCTTACCCCTCGCAACAGCTTGCATAGCCCGGCCTGTCGCTACGACCTTTGCGTTAGCGCGCATGGCCAATAGGCAAGGGCAGGGCGCGCGCCCAAACTCCGCCCGCATCTGGATGCCGCCCACGTGCGGCAGGAGGAGAGGAGTCGCAATGAACCGTTGCACGTCCGCGCCTACCCGGCTGCTGCTGGCCTCTTCGATCGTGCTCGCGATGGGCATCGGCCTCGGAGGCTGTTCCAGGAAGGACGAGCCGCAGCCGGGCCAGGTGCTCGACGAGGCGCGGCTGGCCGGGCGCACCGCGGCCTCCTTCAAGCACGCGGACGAGGACTACTTCAAGGACATGGACGGCGGCGTGGCCCTCACGCCGCAGGAAGTCCAGGGCCGCAACATGTGGCTGGTCTGGAGCGGTGGCAACGACCGCTTCTGGACCAGGATGACCGACTACACCTTCGGCGCCTTCGACCTGCTCAAGGTGGTGAGCTCGCACCCCAGCCTGGGCTACTCGCGCGCCAACCGCTGGGAGTACTTCGGCCTGGTCAACGAGCCCTGCTTCGACAAGGCCGCCGGCCCCTCGAAGGAGCGGCGGGGCCTCTGGGTGGACGTGCGCAACACGGGCTGCGGCCCGGACCCCTTCGAGAACGAGCAGAAGTACCCCGGCGTGGCCATCGGCTCGCGCGGCAAGCCGCTGGGCGACGGCACCACGCAGCCGCTGGGCTCCTACTACGGCTACGGCACAGGCATCGCGGGCCTGCGGCTCTTTCCCAATCCCGACTTCGACGAGAAGGCCGCCAAGGAATGGGACGCCGAGCGCTACTACACCGACCCCAGCTACTACAACCGCAAGGACCTGGTGCGCCCGTACCGCGTGGGCATGAGCTGCGGCTTCTGCCACATCGGGCCGAGCCCGACCAAGCCACCGGCAGACCCGGAGAACCCGAAGTTCGAGAACCTCAGCTCCTCGGTGGGCGCGCAGTACATGTGGGTGGACCGGCTCTTCATCTTCAACGCCAACAAGCCCGAGGGCCGGCGCAACTTCATGTACCAGCTGGCCCACACCTTCCGGCCGGGCTCGATGGACACCTCGCTGGTCTCGACCGACTCCATCAACAACCCGCGCACCATGAACGCGGTGTACGAGTTCCCGCAGCGCATGGCGCTGGCCAAGCGCCTGGGCCACGAGCAGCTGGCCGGCGGCGAGAAAGACAACAAGCAGTTCCAGGACTTCGTGACCAGCGGCCCGCTGCTGGACTTCTACGACCCCAAGGACCAGACCGTGCGCACGCCGCACGTGCTCAAGGACGGCGCCGACTCGGTGGGCCTGCTGGGCGCGCTCAACCGCGTCTACCTCAACATCGGCCTCTTCAGCGAGGAATGGCTGCTGCACTTCAACGCAGTGGTGGGCGGCAAGACCATCACGCCGATCAAGATCGCGGACGCGCAGAAGAACTCCAGCTACTGGCAGGCCACCGAGGCGGGCACGCCGGCCACGGCGCTGTTCTTCCTCAAGGCCGCGCGGCCCGACCGCCTGCAGGACGCCCCCGGCGGCACGCGCCACCTGCAGGCCGACGCGGCCACGCTGGAGCAGGGCAAGCAGGTCTTCGCCGACACCTGCGCGCGCTGCCATTCGAGCAAGATCCCCAAGCCGCCGGTGGAGATCGCCTCGCCGCAGTGCACGGGAGCGGGCTACCTGGCGTGCTTCCAGCGTTACTGGGCGTGGACGCAGACGGATGACTTCAAGAGCCAGATGCGCCCCATCGTCGCCGCGCCGGACTTCCTGGAGAACAACTACCTGTCGAGCGACGTTCGCATCCCCGCGACGCTGCTGCGCACCAACATCTGCAGCCCGCTGGCGACCAATGCGCTGGGGGGCAATATCTGGGACAACTTCTCCTCGAGCACCTACAAGTCGCTGCCTTCGGTGGGCACGGTGACGCTGTCCGACCCGTACACCGGCCAGTCCTTCGCCTACGTCATGCCGGCGGGCGGGCGCGGCTACACGCGGGTGCCCTCGCTCATCAGCGCCTGGTCCACCGCGCCCTTCCTGCTCAACAACACGGTGGGGCCCTTCGACGGCAACCCGTCGGTGGATTCGCGGGTGAGGGTGTTCGACGCGTCCATCGAGCAGATGCTGTGGCCCGAGAAGCGCGAGCGCGATTCCGAGCTGGGCAGCAAGATCAACGGCACCATCGACCGCACCACCGAGCGCAGCGAGGTCGTCATTCCCACCGGCTTCGTGCCCGAGGGCCTGCAGCCGCTGCAGGGCAAGCTGCACCGCTGGTTCCCGCAGGTGTTCTCCGAGGGCGGCGACGTCGTGCTGGGGCCCATTCCCAAGGGCGTGCCCATCGGCATCCTGTCGAACCTGAAGCTGCGCGCCGAGGAAGGCGACCTGGGCGACAAGGCCACGCACGTGGCCCGCATGAGTGCCCTGGCCCTGCGCCTGAAGGCCAACCTGCTGAGCGCGCCCAAGGACGCCACCGACGCGCAGCTGCGCCAGCACTTCACCGACCTGCGCGAGCCCATGATGGCCCTGAGCAAGTGCCCGGACTTCGTGGTCAATCGCGGCCACTACTTCGGCACCGCCGAGTTCAACCGGCAGGACGGGCTCTCGGCCGACGAGAAAGCCTTCGGCAAGGAGCCGGAGCTGAGCGACGCCGACAAGCGCGCGCTGATCGCCTTCCTCAAGACCTTCTGAAAACCGGCGGAACCCCACGCAACCATGGCAGTCGTCGAAACGGCGCTGGACTGGGACTACGTGATCGTGGGCTCCGGCGCCGGCGGCGGCGTGCTCGCGGCGCGGCTGGCCGAGGAGGGCATGCGCGTCTTCCTGATCGAGGCCGGCGGCGATCCGCAGAAGGCGCAGCGCATGCCCGACGACTGCGAGGTGCCCGCCTTCCACGCCTTCGCCTGCGAGAACCCGGCGCTGGCCTGGGACTTCCAGGTACGCCACTACGCGGACGAGGCGCAGCAGGCGCGCGACCCCAAGTACACGCCCGGGCGCGGCGTGCTGTACCCGCGCGCCGCGGCCCTGGGCGGCTGCACGGTGCACAACGCGATGATCTTCATGCCGCCGCACGACGCCGACTGGAACGAGATCGCCCGCGCCACCGGCGACGTGTCCTGGCGCGCAGACCACATGCAGCGCTACCTGCGCCGCATCGAGAACTGCGGCCACCGGCCGGTGTGGCGCGCGCTTCGGCACATCGGCATCGACCCCACGGGCCACGGCTGGGACGGATGGCTGCGCACCGAGAAGTCGCTGCCCCTGTCGGTGCTGCATGACGACGGCCTGGTGCGGCTGGTGCTGGGCACCGTCGGCGGCTTCACGCGCAAGCTGCCCACGCCCCTGCTGAGCGCCTGGCGCTGGATGCGCAACGGCCTGGGCGACCCGAACACCCGGCGCGTACGCGGCGGCGGCAGCTTCGAGGGCATCTGCTACACGCCGCTGGCGACGGCCGGCCACCGGCGCCAAGGCGTGCGCGCCCGCCTGATGGACGTGGCGCGCCGCTTCCCGGACCGGCTGCACATCGAGCTGGACGCGCTGGCCACGCGCGTGCTCTTCGATGCGAAGGGCACGGCGAGTGGTGTCGAGTACCTCAAGGGCGAGCGCCTGTACCGGGCGCATCCGGCACCGGCGGGCACCGGCGGCGAACGGCACGAGGTGCATGCGCAGCGCGAGGTCATCCTCTGCGGTGGCGCGTTCAACACGCCGCAGCTGCTGATGCTCTCGGGCATCGGCCCGGCGCGGGACCTGCATGCGCTTGGCATCGAGGTGCGCGTGGACCTGCCCGGCGTGGGCCGCAACCTGCAGGACCGCTACGAGGTGGCACTGACGCACCGCATGGCCCGCCCATGGGAAGTGCTGGAGGGCGCCAGCTGGGAGCGCGGAGACCCGCTGTGGCAGCAGTGGCAGCGCGCGGGCAAGGGCATGTATGGCTCGAACGGCGCGGCCGTGGGCCTGGTCAGCCGCTCGTCGGCAGCCGCCACGCCGGAACCCGACCTGTTCTGTATGGCGCTGCTGGCGCGCTTCGAGGGCTACTTCCCCGGCTTCTCGAAGCTCATCAGCGGGCATGACGACCAGCTGACCTGGGCCGTGCTCAAGGGCCGCACGCGCAACCATGCGGGCAGCGTGCGGCTGCGCTCGGCCGATCCGCGGGATGCGCCCGTCATCAACTTCGCGCAGTTCGAGGAAGGCAGCCCGGGCGCGCAGGAGGATCTGCGCGCGATGGTCGAGGCGATCCAGGCGCTGCGGGAGCTCACGGGGCCCTTGATCGAGAGCGGCTGGATCGCGCAGGAACTGCAGCCCGGCCGCGATGTGCAGACCGACGAGGAGATCGCGCGCTTCGTGCGCGACACCGCCTGGGGCCATCACGCAAGCTGCACCTGCCCCATCGGAGCGCGCGAGCAGGGCGGCGTGCTGGACAGCACGCTGTCGGTGCACGGCGTGGCGGGCCTGCGCGTGGTGGATGCCTCGGCCTTCCCGCGCATCCCGGGCTTCTTCATCGTGGCGGGGGTCTACATGCTGGCGGAGAAGGCGGCCGACATGGTGCTGGCCACCGCGCGGCGCGTGCCGGCGCCGGTGCAGTGATGGGTGCGGGCTGGCCGTAAGGCCAATGCCCGGGGCGCGGCACTCGCCTTTAGGCAAATTGACGCTCCCAGGGGGCTGATCGACACTTTTTCGCGCGGCGCATCGCCGCTACAGGAGGAAGGGCCATGGCCTACGACGTGCAGCAGCTGATGGCAATGACGCAGGAGCAGCTCGACGAGCTGTTCAAGGCCAGCCCGGCCGGCGACATCCCGAACGGCGAGGCCAAGGGGACGGCCATCGTCGCGCCGGGCACGGTGTACTCGGAGCACATCGCGCAGATCGTCAACGTGTTCGGCTGGCAGGGGAAGGTGTTCGATGCCGAGAAGGGCCTGCTGAAGAACAAGGTGCTGTTCTTCGGCTTCCAGGCCATCGTGGCGCGCGTCTACAAGGGCGAGAGCTGGCTCGACGGCAAGGAGTGCATCGTGCTGGACTACTCCGACACCTCGATGGTGGCCAAGTACATCCGCGACGAGATCCGGTTGATCGGCCCCAGCTTCTACCTGGGCAAGGTGTACTGGGGCAAGGACCGGCTGATCGACTTCTGCCTGGAGTTCTGAACCAGGCCGGCGATGCGGTGACACCCCAATCGCCCTTCACCGTCGTTGCAGAGGTGGCGCAAGGCAAGGAGGCCTCGCTGCGCCTGCTGCTCGACACCATGAACGCGAAGCCGGGCATGGCCAATCCGGACAACGGACTGGTGCCCTTCGCGGTGTTCGAGCGGCTGCACTTCGCGCGCTTCGCACTGCTGGACGACGCCACCGTGGCCGACCTCGAGGCCTTCGACCTGCCGCGCCCGCAGGTGCCGCCGCTGTGCCTGGCCTTCGTCGGCGAATGCGACGGCCCGCTCGAGGACCAGCTGGAGGAATTCGCGCAGCGGGCCGGCTCCGGTCTGCGCCGCATCTTCGCGCACTGCAAGGACTTCGACGGCAGCAGCGCCGGACGCCTGCTGGCCTGGCTGAAGGCGCACAACCTGCCGGTGGGAGCGAACTACGTGAACCGCATCGGCCGCACGGTGCGGCAGGTGCACGAGGAGAGCGCGCTGCAGAAGCTGCTGTCCGCCAGTGCGCCCCGCGGGGTGGCGCTGGATCCGCGCCTGGTGAGGCGCCAGCTCCTGGCGCATGTGAAGGCCGAGCGCGCGGCCGGGCGCCTGACGCTGACGCCGCCCGAGCCCACGCCGCTGGCGTGGCGGCTGCAGGACCTGTTGCACCTGGTCGGCGTGCCGCTGGTGGCGCTCGTGCTGCTGCCGGTGCTGATCGTGCTGACCCCATTCGCGATCCTCATGCTGCGCCGCGAGGAGGAGCGCGACCCCGAGTTCTACCCGCGCCCCGGCATGGCCGAGGTGCTGGCCATGCAGCGGCTGGAGGACCACGACGTGTCCAACAGCTTCACTGCACTGGGGGCCGTGAAGCCCGGCTGGTTCCGGCGCGCGCTGGTGCCGGTGATCCTGTTGGCCATCGACTACGCCTGCCGGCATGTCTTCGGCAAGGGGCACCTGGCGCGCATCCAGACCATCCACTTCGCGCGCTGGGTGTTCATGGACGACCGGCAGCGCGTGCTCTTCTGCAGCAACTACGACGGCAGCCACGAGAGCTACATGGACGACTTCGTCAACAAGGCCGCATGGGGGCTCAACCTCGTGTTCTCCAACGGCTTCGGCTGGCCCCGCACGCGCTGGCTGATCAAGGGCGGCGCGCGCCACGAGATGCGCTTCAAGCACTACCAGCGGCGCCACCAGCTGCCCACCCAGGTCTGGTACAAGGCCTACCCCGGCCTCACCCTGGGCGACCTGGAGCGCAACCGCCGCATCCGCGAGGGCGTGGAGGCCGGCGAGATGAGCGAGCAGCAGGCGCTGGCCTGGCTGAGGCTGCTATGAGCGACACGAGCGCTGCTGTCGAGTTCGACGACATCCAGGGCCTGGTGCGCTACGGCTACGGCAAGCTCACGCAGGCGAGCTTCCTGCTGCTGAAGGTCCGCGACGCGGCCTCGGCGCGCGCCTGGCTGGCCCGCTGTCCGGTGGGCAGCGCGCGCGAGCAGTCGCCGCCGCCGCGCACCGTGCTGCAGGTCGCCGTGTCCTGTGCGGGCCTGCGCGCGCTGGGCGTGAGCGAGGAGATCGTGCAGGGCTTCTCGCGCGAGTTCCTGGCTGGCATGAGCGGCGACGAGAGCCGCGCGCGGCGCCTGGGCGACCTGGGCGCCAATGCGCCGGCGCGCTGGCAGTGGGGCGGCCACGCCGAGGCCTTGCCGCATGTGCTCCTGCTGCTCTATGCGATGCCGGGCGAGCTCGAGGCCTGGCAGCAGGACGTGCTCGGTCAGTGCTCGCCCGGCTTCGACCTGCTGCGCTGCCTGGACACGTCCGACATGGACGGCACCGAGCCCTTCGGCTTCGTCGACGGCATCTCGCAGCCCAGCCTGGACTGGGCTCGCAAGCGCGCCGTGGGCGATGCCGACTTGCTGGACTACACCAATGTCTCCTGCCTGGGCGAGTACCTGCTCGGTTATCCCAACGAGTACGGCGAGTACACGGATCGGCCGCTGCTGCGCGACGAGTTCGACCCCGAGGGCCGGCTGCCGCGAGCGGAGGAAAGCCCCGAGCGCGCGGACCTGGGCCGCAACGGCAGCTACCTGGTGCTGCGCCAGCTGCACCAGGACGTGGGCGCGTTCTGGCGCCATCTGGACGAGGCGGCCGGCGGCGACGCGGCGCAGCGCGAGGAGCTGGCATCGGCCATGGTGGGTCGCATGCCCGACGGCAGGCCGCTCGTCGGCGAGACGGCCGAGCGCATCGACGGCGGCGACGAAGACCTGAACCGCTTCACCTACCAGGGCGATCCGCGCGGCGTGCGTTGCCCCGTCGGCGCCCACATCCGGCGCAGCAACCCGCGCAACGCCGACCTGCCGCCCGGCGGGCGCGGCCCCATCGCGCGGCTGGTGCGGACGCTGGGCTTCGATGCGCAGGCGCTCGGCGAGGACCATGTGTCGTCGACGCGCTTCCACCGCCTGCTGCGGCGCGGCCGTGAATACGGGCAAGCCCTGCCGATCGAACGCGCGCTGGCCGGCGAGGACGTTGGGCCGCCCGGCACGGGCATCCACTTCATCTGCCTGGGCGCCAACATCGCGCGCCAGTTCGAGTTCGTCCAGGGCGCCTGGCTGGCTGGAACGCATTTCGGCGGGCTGCACAACGAGAGCGATCCGCTGCTCGGCAACCGCCTGCCTGGGCCGGAGGGCGAGCCGACCGACGGCTTCTCGATGCCCACCGAGACGGGCTGCGACGTCCGCCTGGCGGGCCTGCCGCAGTTCGTGCGCGTGGTGGGCGGCGCCTATTTCTTCCTGCCCGGCATCCGTGCCTTGCGCTTTCTCGCGAAGGAGCCTTGACCATGAACAGCAGCAGCAATGCCGTCACCGTGGACACCACCTCGAACACCAGCCGACCGACGCCAAGGGCCAACACCGGGTCGGCGCTGATGGACTTCGTCAGCGACGCGGGGCTGGTGCTGCTGCGGGCGCAGCGGCGCATCGACCCTTTGTTCCGCCCGGCCTTCGACGCGCTGCTGCGCGACCGGCTGGCCGAGTGGACCACGGCGCTGATCAACCACGGGCGCAAGGACGAGGGCCTGCAGATCGCCGAGGAGCGCCTGCTGGAGGACGAGGAGGCGTGGACCGACTCGATCGTCCAGAGCTTCACCCAGCAGATGCGCGACCTGTGGAAGCCCGGCGGCTACGAGCGCGGGGGCAACACGAAGACGCAGGGTATCGTGCGCGGCGAGTTCACCGTGCACGACGGGCTGCCCGAGCAAATGCGCCGCGGCATCTACGCCAGGCCGCAGACCTTCCGCTGCTGGGTGCGCTTCTCGGGACCGGGCCCCTACATCACGCCGGACATCGACGACGTGGGCTTCATGAGCATCAGCATCAAGCTGATGGGCGTTCCGGGCCCCAAGCTGCTGGAGGAAGAGCAGCACACGCTGGACATGTTCGGCGTGTCGACGCCCACCTTCGTCACGCCCAACGCGAAGGAGAACGCCAAGCTGCAGAAGTGGAGCGTGAAGAACGCGCAGATCTTCCACTTCGTCAACCTCCACGACTCGCACGTGCTGGATCTGGTGATGCAGTCGCTGTTCATCAAGACGCAGAGCAGCCCCTTCGAGGCGCCGTACTTCAGCTGCGTGCCCTACCTGATGGGGGAGGGGCAGGCGATGCAGTACTCGGTATGGCCGACCTCGAAGCGCCGCACGCCGATTCCGCGGCTGCCGCTGCGTCCGCCGGACGACTACCTGCGCCAAGCCATGGTGGCGTCGCTGTCCGAAGGCGACGTGGAACTGCAGGTGCGTGTGCAGATGCAGACCGATGCGCACCTCATGCCGATCGAGAACGCGGGGGTGCTGTGGCCGGAGAAACTGTCGCCGCGCGTGCCCGTCGCGACCTTGCGGCTACCGCGGCAGAAGTTCGACTCGGTGGCGCAGATGGAATTCGCCAAGCGGCTGTCGTACAACCCCTGGCACACCATCGCGGAGCATCGGCCGCTGGGCAACCAGAGCAGGGCGCGCAAGAGGATGTACTACGAGCTGTCGCAGATACGGCATCGGATGAACGCGGTGCCCCACTACGAGCCGAATGGGGACGAGACGTTCGACTGAAGCTGATCTCTCGTTCGGGGCGGGTCAAAGGCCTGCGTGCCACTGTGTGCGCAGCATGCGACTCGGGCGGCCGGCGCTTCGCGCCGGCTCCGCTGCGCTGCTCGGCGCCCGAGACGCACGCTGCGCACACAGCGGCACACAGGCCTTTGACCGGGACACGGCCGTGGTGCATCCCCGGTCGATACCGTCACCTCGTTTCCCACGGGGCGCGGCAGGCGGTCTGGGCTGGGGGCGATTTCCGGGGCGGTGAGGAGCGCAGGCTGGGGCTTGAGCGTTCCTGCCGCAGGCAGGAGCGCGACCGTTTCTGACTTGCCGAAGCT
>Ga0102594_1000335_pt1 | contig 51318 bp, 49 predicted proteins | sample AraplaCol_mLB_r2_2_FD_76863 | JGI IMG/M metagenome (GOLD analysis project Ga0102594, IMG submission 76863) | Arabidopsis root microbial communities from North Carolina, USA - plate scrape MF_Col_mLB_r2 (SPADES assembly) (version 2) | ecosystem: Host-associated > Plants > Roots > Endosphere...
CGGTGGATGGTTGCGCTGAAAGGGGAGAAGAGCGGACCGCCGGGCTCAGGAATGTGCTGCCGTCGGCTGACGACAAGCCTTCCTTGCGAGCGCACGCGCGCGGGTGGCCGCGAGAAGCAGCGCAGCCAGGGCGACGTGTGTGCAAAGCAGGGCGGTAGTCATGCGGGGGAGTCTAGGCGGTTTGGCATTTGCTGCAACCGCGGACGCCAATGTCCTCACAGGCTCTGCCAGATAGGCGGCATGGGCACCACTGGCGTCATGCGCCGACGAAGTGGTCAAAGCAGAAGCAGCGGTTTCGCCAAAGTAGACCTTCAAAGAGGACTACGGCTTCGTGCCCTTTGCAGAAGTAGCGGTTGCGTCAATGCAGACCTTCAAAGAGGAATACGGCTTCGTGCCCGTTGCGAAAGTACCGGAGCCAGGAAAGCGGACGCGCACTACGTCAACCCGCGGAAGTTAACAGCGGCGGAGCTTTGAAGTCTCTTCAGGAAGACCTCCTATCGGCATGGTGCTTTCGCAGAGAGTCTTCCCCATTGAAGACACGACCTTCACTTGGCTGTTCGTGATGTCGTACTCGGACTTGTACCGCACTGTGCCCGACCCGTTTGTAGACGCCCAATGCTGGATTGCGGAGACAACTACTCTGCTTCCAGTCATCTTCACTTGAATCTCTGTCCAAATGTTCTGCCAGCTTGCAGTGTCAGGTTGTCTGTAGCAAAGATTCTCCAACGCGCCTTCCTTCCTGGAATCCTTTTCCCAAGGGACCCACCGCGAAGATAGCTTTGGAGTTTCCGTAAACCATTTGCGAACCAACTGGAAGTGCTCGGGGGAACAGTTCGCGCCGAGACCCAATTCGCTGGTAAGTGAGCATCGCAACCTGCCATTTGAATCCCTGCCTTCGCATCCGGCTCCATTCTGCAAGGTATACATTGCAAGAATCGCCCTTAGCTGCTCCGACTGGTTCGGGAGGCGGTCAAGGCGAATTGATGGAGGGTAGTGGTCGCCCACAAAGAACACTCGTCCGTCGTCAGCAGCCGTTGGGCGAGCATTCGCGCAGGATGCCGAGAGCACTAGCAGCAGTGCTGCAAGAAGCTTCGATGGAAATTTCATTGAAGGACTAGTCGTGCGATGAGATTCGGATGAATTCTCAGGTTGACCTGCGCGCCCGTTGTGAAGTCTGCGTGAAGTCGTTCTGGGCGACCGCTTACCGGCCGGGCCCGCTAGTGAAAGTCTGTTCCTGGCCGGAGCCTGCCGTTGTGGCGACTCAGGCATTCTGCCGGACAGGGTAGACATCGTGAATGAAGCTGAGGCCCATGTCGGCGCACTCGTGCATCAAGGCCGGGGGCAACTCAATCGCATAGTTCCTGGCTCCGTAGCTGCTCACTTGCAGATGCAAACGGCCGCCTTGCTCGCGAAGAAGTCGGAGGAACGTCCCGTGCGGTTTGAGCCGTTCGACAACTTGATGCAGCACATCTTCCGCACTGGCGTCTGAGGACAGATATTCCCCGCGCCCAAACGGGTCCGTAGTGGGGGAGTGGAGGCTGCGATCCTTCGTCCCGTGGGTCGCTCAGGCCAAGAGGGCCTTCACCAGATCCAGCTGCCGGTTGGGCGTCTCGTTGTCCAGATCCAGGTTGGCCTCGATGCGGGCCAGGTGCTCCGTCATGCAGTCCACGGCCGCCTGCACGTCGCCGCTTCGGCACACGCGCAGCAGGTCCGAATGCTCGTCCGAGGAGCAGTGCGGGTCGTTGGAGGAGTGGTAGAGCATCGCGATGAGCGAGCTGCGCGCCACCAGCTCGCGCACCAGCTCGGTCAGCGTGTGGTTGCCGGCCGCCTCGGCCATCGCCACGTGGAAGTCGCCCAGCAGCCGCTCGCGCACCGTGCCGGTGGTGGTGCCCGACTGCAGCGCGCTGCGCTCGAAATGGATGTGCTGCTCCAGCGCCTTGTAGTCGGCCGGCTTGGCCCTGGCGATGAACAGCCGCACCACCTCGCTCTCCAGCAGTCGCCGGATGCCGAAGACCTCGCGCGCCTCCGTCACGCTCGGGCGGCTCACGAAGGCGCCCTTGTCGGGGATCATCTCGATGAGCTTGTCCTTCGAGAGGGTGAGCAGCGCGGCCCGGATCTTGGTTCGGCTGACGGCGTAGACGCGGCCCAGCGCCTCCTCGCGCAGCCAGGTGCCGGGCGGCAGGCGCTTCTCGACGATGGCGGTGGCGATGTCCTGCGCAATGCCCTCGACGGTGGCGCTCTTGTCGGGCATCGGGTTGGCGGCGGCAGGTTTGTCGGCAAGGGGCATGGCCCCGATTGTGGCCAAGTGTGGGCGCTACCGCAGCCTCCGGTGTTTGCCCGAGAGCGCCGTGCCGCTCAGGCGGCGCGCTGCAGCACCGGCTTTGCACCGCGCGCCGGCAGGGCGAAGTCGGACAGCAGCCCGCTCATGGGCTTGGGCAGGGGATGCGCCAGCTCGCCGTGCTTGCTGGTGCCCAGGCGCAGATTGACGATGGACTCCACCAGCTGCGTGGCCGCGGCCACGCCGTCGATCACCGGCACGCCCAGCTGCTGGCCGATGTGCTCGCACAGGTCGGCCATGCCGGCGCAGCCCAGCACGATGGCGTCGCTGCCGTCTTCGGCCAGGGCCCGCCTGCATTCGTCGACGATGCGCTCGCGGGCGTTCGAGCCGGGCTTCTCCAGGTCCAGCACCGCGATCTCGCAGGCCCGCACGTTGGCGCAGAAGCGCTTCATGCCGTAGACCTCGGCCAGGTGCCAGGCCTGGCCCATGGTGCGGCCCAGCGTGGTCACCACGCTGAAGCGCGTTCCCACCAGGCTGGCCAGGTGCATCGCGGCCTGCGCGATGCCGATGACCGGCCCGCGCGACAGCTCGCGCGCCGCCTGCAGGCCCGGGTCGCCGAAGCAGGCGATGACGTAGCCGTCGATGCCTTCCAGTTCGCCCGTGGCCACTTCCTGCAGCAGGCCCGGCACTGCCAGCGCCTCGTCGTAGTGGCTCTCGATGGAGGCCGGGCCCATGGCGGGACTGACCGCCACGATCTGGGTGCCCGGCCGGGCCGCCGCCCGCGCGCATTCGCCGATCTTGTCGGTCATGCTGCGCGTGGTGTTGGGGTTGATGACTTTGATTCGCATGGCAGTGAGGGAAGGGGAAAGGAAAGGATCAGGACGCGCGGCGCGACAGCAGCAGGTAGCTGACGAAGCCCAGGCCCATGCCGATGAACCACGCGTAGTTGGCCGCGCCGTGCAGCGCCGGGATGAGCACGCACAGCGTGGGGATCAGCGCCGAGGGAACCAGCGCCCACACCGCGTTGCGGTTGATGCCGTTGGTGTACCAGTAGGCGCCCTTGGGGCTCATGGTGTAGAGCGCGTCCACGTCCACCTTCTGCTTGCGCACCAGGTAGTAGTCGGCGATCAGGATGCCGAACAGCGGCCCGATGAAGGAACCCAGGATGTCCAGCGTGTAGTGGATGACCTCGGGATTGTTGTAGAGGTTCCAGGGCGTGATGAAGACCGAGCCCACCGCGGCGATCATGCCGCCGGTGCGCCAGCTGATCTTGCTGGGGGCGCAGTTGGAGAAGTCGAAGGCCGGCGACACGAAGTTGGCCACGATGTTGATGCCGATGGTGGCGATCATGAAGGTGAGGGCGCCCAGCACGACGGCGGTGGTGCTGTCGATCTTGGCGACCGTGTGCACCGGGTCGGTGATGAGTTCGCCGAACACCGGCAGGGTGGCCGCCGAGGTGATCACCGACAGCAGCGAGAAGAACAGGAAGTTGACCGGCAAGCCCCAGAAGTTGCCCTTCTTCACCGCATCGAAGCTCTTGGCGTAGCGCGAGAAGTCGCCGAAGTTGAGCATCGGGCCGCTGAAGTAGCTCACCACCAGCGCGATGGCGCTGAGCATGACGGGCAGCGCTTCCCAGCCCTGGAACTTGAGGCCGCCCAGGTTCATGTCGATGTTCTGCCAGCCGGCCTTCCAGACCAGCCAGCCGCACAGCACGGCCATCACCACGTACACCGCGGGACCGGCCCAGTCGATGAAGCGGCGGATGGCTTCCATGCCGTGCCAGAACACGAAGGCCTGCAGCACCCACATGGTCATGAAGGCCACCCAGCCCAGCAGCGACAGGCCCACGAAGCCGTGCAGCTTCACGTCGGCGTAGGGCGCGAGGTTGGGATAGAAGTGCAGCGCCAGCAGCATGAAGGCGCTGGAGGCCAGGTAGGTCTGGATGCCGTACCAGGCCACGGCGATCAGCCCGCGGATCACGGCCGGCACGTTGGCGCCCAGCACGCCGAAGGAGGCGCGGCAGATCACCGGGTAGGGCGTGCCCGTCACTTGGCTAGGCTTGGCCACCAGGTTGCAGAAGAACTGCACGATGACGATGCCCACCAGCAGCGACACCAGCACCTGCCAGCTCGACAGGCCCAGCGAGAACAGGCTGCCGGCCGTGATGTAGCCGCCCACGCTGTGCACGTCGGACATCCAGAAGGCAAAGATGTTGTAGCGGCTCCAGGTCTGCTTCTTCAGCGGCGCGAGGTCCTCGTTGGTGAGGCGCGGGTCGTAGCCCGGCTTGATCAGGGCGTTGGATGGCTCCACGTGCCCGGCATCGGCGGCGAGGCCGGTGCCGGGCAGTGGCGCTGCGGCTTGCGTGACAGCTGAATTCATGACTTTGTCTCCTGTGGCGGTGGGCGGGTCCGGGCAGGCTGGTTGGCTCCGATCCGGTTCATCGATTGCGCCCTATATTTGTATACAAAAATCGGGTGCAATCAAGAAAGATTGTGTAAGCCGGAGGTCCGTGTTTACCCTTGGCCGCCCGCATGGCCCCAGGTCAGAATGGACGCATGGACCCCAATGAAACCAAGCCGGATGCCCAGTGCCGCCGCGTCGTGGCCCATGGCCGCGTGCAGGGCGTGGGCTTCAGGGAAAACTGCGTGACCCATGCGCGCGCCAAGGGTGTTGCCGGCTGGGTGCGCAACCGGGCCGACGGCACGGTCGAGGCGGTGCTGCAGGGCCCGCCCGCGATGCTGGACGCGATGTGCGAATGGCTGCGCCAGCACGTGCCCGGCGCGCGCGTCGATGCGCTGGATGTGGAGATCCTGCCGCGCCCATGTCGAAACCTGGACAGCTTCGAGCGCCGGCCCAGCGTCTGAGGGCCGCCGCCTGCAGCGCGGCGCAAAGCTTCCTATGATCCCCGCTCCTTTTTTGCGCAAGGATCGGAATTCCCCATGAGCATCCCCAGCACCCGCCTCGGCCGCACGGGCCTGACCGTGTCTCGCCTGGCCCTCGGCACCATGACCTTCGGCCTGCAGACCGACGAGGCCGTCTCCAGCCAGATCCTCGACAAGGCCACCGGCGCCGGCATCAACTTCCTGGACACAGCGGACGTCTATCCGCTGGGTGGCACGCTGGAGACGGCCGGCCGTACCGAGGAGATCATCGGCCGCTGGCTGAAGACCAGGCAGCGCGGCGACTACGTCCTGGCCACCAAGGCGGTGGGCAAGATGGGCCCGCACGCCTGGGACCAGGGCGCCTCGCGCAAGCACCTGCTGGACGCCATCGACGCCTCGCTCCAACGCCTGCAGACCGACTACGTCGACCTCTACCAGCTGCACAGCGATGACCGCGACACGCCGCTGGACGAAAGCCTGGAGGCGCTGGACGTGATCGTGAAGTCGGGCCGCGCGCGCTACATCGGGGTCTCCAACTTCCTGGCCTACCGGCTGGCGCGCGCGCTGGGCCGGGCCGACCTGAAGGGCCTCTCGCGCTACGTCTGCGTGCAGCCGCGCTACAGCCTGCTGTTCCGCGAGATCGAGCGCGAGCTGCTGCCGCTGTGCGATGAGGAGGGCCTGGGCGTGATCCCCTACAACCCGCTGGCCGGCGGCCTGCTCAGCGGCAAGTACAAGGGGGCCGATGCCAAGCCTGGGGAGAACACCCGCTTCACCCTGGGCACCGCGGGCGGCATGTACCAGGACCGCTACTGGAACGAGCGCAGCTTCAACACCGTGGCGCAGCTGCAGAAGCTGGCCGACGAGGCGGGCGTGGCGCTGGCCACGCTGTCGGTGGCCTGGGTGATGGCCAACCCGCGCATCACGGCACCTTTGCTGGGCGCCAGCAAGCCCGAGCAGCTCGACGCCACCATCGCCGCCGCGGACTACAAGCTCGACCCTGCCCTCAAGCAGCGCCTGGACGAGCTGACGGCCGAGTACCGTAAGGGCTACGCGCCCCGCTGAGGCGCGCCCGCGGCGGACGCACTACTGCAGCGTGATGTTCGCCGTCTGGATCAGCTTGCCCCAGCGCTGCTGCTCGGCGGCGATGTAGTCCCTGAACTGCGCCGGCGCCTGGTAGGACGGGTCGGTGCCCTGGCCGGCCAGCTTGGCGTTCAGGCCCGGCTCGGCCAGCGCTTTCTTCACTTCCTGGCTCAGCCGGTCGATCACCGCCTGCGGCGTGCCGGCCGGCGCGAACAGGCCCTGCCAGCCGTAGATGGTCATGCCGGGAAAACCGGCCTCCTTCATCGTCGGCACCTCGGGCATCGCCGGCGAGCGGCTCTCGCCGGTGATGGCGATGGGCCGCACGCGTCCGCCCGTGACCTGCGGCTGCACCACGTTGAAGCCGTCAATGACCAGCTGCACCTCGTTGGCGATGAGCGCGGTGAGCGCCGGCGCGCTGCCTTTGTAGGGCACGTGGACGAGGGGCGCGCCTGTCTGCAGCTTGAGCAGCTCGCCGGCCAGGTGGTTGATGTTGCCCGACCCGCCGGAACCGAAGAAGGTCTGCCCGGGGTTCTTCTTCGCGTATTCGATGAACTGCGGCATGGTCTGGATCGGCTGGCTGGCCGGCACCGCGGCCAGCAGCGGCGTCACCACCAGCCGCGCCACCGGCGCGAAGCTGGTCGCCGCATCGAAGCCCTGCTTCGGATAGAGGTAGGGGTTCGCTGCCAGCATGCCCAGGTTGCCGGCCAGCAGCGTGTAGCCGTCGGGCTTGGCGCGCGCCACGTGGTCCATGGCGATGTTGCCGGCGGCGCCGGGCCGGTTGTCCACGATGATCTGCTGGCCCAGCTGGCGCGAGAGGCTCTCGGCCACCTGACGCGCCACGATGTCCACGCCGCCGCCGGGCGGAAAGCCCACCACCAGCGTGATGGGCTTGTCCGGGTAGCCCTGCGCATGGGCCGCTGGCAGGGCGGCCGCGGCCAGAAGCGAACAGGCGAGGGCGGGCAGCAGGCGTTGGCACAGCTTCTTCATCATCATGGGTTCCTGTCTCCTGGTTGTTTCGTTCTCGGGGATCAATCCTGCGCGTCGGCCGCGTCGGGCGGTTGCCCGCGCACCAGCCGCCGCAGCGACACCGACACCTGCGACAGCGTGGCATCGCGCTCCAGGCTCTCGACGATGTGGTCGCGCAGCGCATCGGCCGCCGCCTGGCGCTCGCCCTTGCGCAGGCGCTCGATCACCTGCGCATGCTCGGCCGCCACCTCGGCCTGGTAGAGGATGCCCCGGCCCAGAAAGATGCGCGAGAACTGCGGCGAGGCGTAGAGCCGGGCATGCACCTCCTCCAGCATCTCGTTGCGCGCGAGGCTCAGCAGCTTGGCGTGGAAGCGCCAGTTCAGCTCGCTGAACCTGCGCACGCCGGCGGCGGCGGTGCCGAAGTCGCTGCTGCGGATCTGCTCGTTGATGGCTTCGGCCTCGTCGAGGATTCGCGGGTCGATGGGGCCGAGGATGTAGAGCAGCGCGTTCGATTCCACGATCACGCGCGAGACCGCCCAGTCGGCGTATTGCTTGGCGCTGGGCGCGTCGGGCAGCCGGTAGCCCACGTTGTGCACGAACACCAGTTGCCCCTCGGCCGAGAGGCGCGCCAGCGCCTCGCGCACCGGCGTCTGGCTCACGCCGGTCTGGCGCGACAGCTCGGCGATGCTGATGGCACTGCCGGGCGCGAACTCGCCGGCGCTGATGAGGCGCTGCACCTCCTCGTAGACCTGCGTGGCGAGGCTGCGGGGCTTGACGGCGATGCGGGGGGCGGCCATGGCGTGTGCCTCCTCACGCAACGGCGGGCTCGGCCTGTGGTGCCAGGCCGTAGCGCACGAACATTTCCTCTGGCGCCTCGTTGGCGCGCAGCTGGGCGATCACCGCCTCGCGCATGCGGGCCTCCAGGGCCGGGTCGTCGATCGGGTGGCGCTGTTCCGGGTCCTTCTGCAGGTCGTAGAGCGCGGTCTTCGCCTCCAGCAGCGGATAACGGCGCGTCATGTTGGCCTTGCCCTGTGCATGCACCGGCAGGCGCATCACCGGGAAGCCCTGCGTGAAGCCCAGCGGCTCGACCAGCTTCGCGTCCTTGAACTCCTCGGCCTCGAAGAAGGTGCGCATGTGCGCGGGCATCAGCGTGTACTGGTACAGCTCGGTCTCGAAGGCCACCTGCGGGTACAGGAAGTAGGTGTAGCGGCCGTCGGTGTAGTTGATGGCCGCGCCGAACTGGCCGTAGATGGCGCCAGGCACCGCGCCGTCGGCGGGGCGCACCGGATCGCCGCCGCGCATGAGCGGCAGCAGGCTGTGGCCAGTGACCTCGGGCGGCACGGGTTGCTCGAAGATCTCCAGCAGCGTGGGCATCAGGTCGGTGGTCTGCGTGAGCGCCGCCTCGCGGCGCGGCGCGATGCCGGCGCTGGCCGGCGCGGCGATGGTCAGGGGGATGTGCGCCACCTCGTTGAAGAAGGGCGGGCGGTTCTTGCCCAGGTATTCCTTCTCGCCCAGCAGCAGGCCGTGATCGGTGGACATGACGAGCCAGGTGTCCTTCCAAAGGTCGTGCCGGTCGAAGGTGTCGAGCAGCGTGCCCAGGTAGTGGTCGCAGGCCGCCACCAGGGCGTGGTAGTTGGCGCGCAGTTTGGCCAGCAGATCGGCGTCGATGTCGAGGCGGCCGTAGCTGGGCCAGTCGAAGATCTTGCCGGCCAGCGCCTCGGGGTGGCCCTGAAGGAAGCGCTCGGGCGCGAAGAAGGGCTCGTGCGGGTCGAAGCATTCCAGGTGCAGCATCCAGCGGTCGTCCCCGTGGTGCGCGTCCAGGAACTGGTTGGCCGAATCGAAGCACTGGGCCAGCGGGAAGTCGCCCTTGGCCTCCAGGTACTCGCGGTTCACGTAGTAGGGCAGCTTGGAGTTGATGTCGGGCGAGAAGTCCTGCATGCGCTCGTGGTAGCGCTGCGCGTAGGCCGCGTTGTCGGGGCGGATGGCGGGGCGCCACTTGTCCTTCTCCTGGCCGCGGATGAATTCCCACGAGGAATAGCGGCCGTGGAAGCCCGCGCCGCCGTCCTCGAAGTAGTGGTAGTGGTCGGTGATGAGGTGGGTGTAGACGCCGCTGCTGCGCAGCATGTCGGCCATCGAGTGGTCGAAGGGCTCCAGCGGCCCCCAGCCGCGGTGCAGGAAGTTCAGCCGCCCGGTCTGGATGTCGCGCCGCGCCGGCAGGCAGGGCAGGCTGCCCACGAAGTGCGAGTCGAAGGTGACCGAGCGCGCTGCAAGCCGGTCGAAGTTGGGGGTGGACACGCCCTGGGCGCCGTAGGTGGACAGCGCATGGCGGTTCAGGGAGTCGAACAGGAGGAAGACGGCTTTCATCGGGGCAGGCGCATCGGTGGTCGTTGATTCCTCGCAAATCATATACGATCGATGATCGACTGTACCGCGGCCGCGCCCGGCCGGTTCTTGGGTGCTTCTTGGAGAGGCAATCCAGTGCCAGCCCTTGCGGGGCAAGGCTCCGGCAAATCGCCCACCAAGATATCCACAAACTTGTCCCCGCTTGTAGGGGATTTCTTGCAAGAGGATGACAAGGGCCCGGCGCGACGGCCAGGCCCGAAGCGACCAGTGGCCGGTGCTCAGGCCAGCAGGTCGGCCAGCGTGCGGGCCACCACCTTGGTGGCGCGACGCAGGTCTTCCAGCGAGACGCGTTCGTCCGCGCGCTTGGCGTGCGACTCCAGCACGGTGCGCGGGCCGGCGCCGTAGATCACGCCGGGAATGCCGTTTTCCACGTACAGGCGCACGTCGGTGTACAGCGGCGTGCCCATGGCCTTGACGGGCTCGCCGAAGACGGTCTGGCCGTGCTTCTGGATCGCGTCGACCAGCGGCTTGTTGCCGGCCAGCGGCTTCATCGAGTTGGCCAGCAGCAGCTTCCTGATCTCCACCGTGATGCCGGCCTTCTCGCCCGCCGCCTCGGTGATGACGCGGCGGATGGTGGCTTCCACCTCCACCGGGTTCTCCTCGGGGATCATGCGGCGGTCCAGCTTGAACACCACCTTGCCCGGGATCACGTTGGTGTTGGTGCCGCCCTCGATGCGGCCCACGTTGAGGTAGGGGTGCGTGATGCCCTCGACCTTGGACGTGACCTTCTTGTACTCGGCGTTCTGCGCATAGAGCGCATTGAGGATGTGCACCGCGCCCTGCAGCGCGTCGATGCCGGTGTCCGGCACGGCGGCGTGGGCCATCTTGCCGTGCACCGTCACCTCCATCTGCAGGCAGCCGTTGTGGGCCGTGACCACCTCGTAGCTGAAGCCGGCCGCGATCATCAGGTCGGGCTTCGTCAGCTTGTTCTTCAGCAGCCAGCCCGGGCCCAGGATGCCGCCGAATTCCTCGTCGTAGGTGAAGTGCAGTTCCAGCGCGCCCTTGGAAGGCTTGGCCACCGCCTCCAGCGCGCGCAGCGCGAAGGTGAAGGTGGCGAAGTCGCTCTTGCTCACGGCGGCGGCGCGGCCGAAGAGCTGGCCGTCCTCGATCTGCGCGCCGTAGGGCTCGTGCGACCAGCCTTCGCCGGGCGGCACCACGTCGCCGTGGGCGTTCAGGGCCAGAGTGAGGCCGCCGTCGCCGTACTTGCGGCGCACGATCAGGTTGGTGATGGACTCCATGCCGTAGTCCTTCACTTCCTGCGCCGGCACGGGGTGCTTTTCGGCCGAAAGACCGAAGGTCTCGAGCAACTCGGCGGTGCGCTCGGCATGCGGTGCGTTGTTGCCGGGCGGGGTGTCGGTGGGAACGCGCACCAGTTCCTGGAGGAACTTCACCTCCTCGTCGAAGTGGGCGTCGATCCAGGCGTCGAGCTTGGCGTAGTCGGTCATGGTGTCAGTCCTGTTCCAGTGCGAGGTTGTCCAGCAGCTTCTGGAAGGCTTCCACAGCGAGCTGCATGTCGTCGTTGGTGCTCGATTCGAGCGGGTTGTGGCTGATGCCGGAGTTGATGCCGCGCACGAAGAGCATGGCCTGCGGCATCACCTCGTGCAGCTTCATGGCGTCGTGGCCGGCGCCGCTGGGCATGCGGAAGAGCTGCACGCCCAGCGAGTCGACGGCCTTTTCCCAGCGCTGCTGCCAGGCCGGGGCGCTGGGCGCGGCCGCCGCGCGCATGGATTCCTCCAGCGTATGGCGCAGGCCGCGGCGCTCGCAGATGGCGGCCAGCTCGGCCAGCACGTCCTTGGCCAGGGCGTCGCGCTGCGGGTCGTTGGGCGCGCGCATGTCCAGGCTGAACTTGCACACGCCCGGCACCACGTTGATGGAGCCGTTGGGCACCTGCAGCATGCCCACCGTGGCCACCGAGTCGCCGTCCTTGGCGGCGCGCTTCTCGGCGAAGAGGATCAGCTCGGCCACCGCGCAGGCGGCATCGCGCCGGCGGTCCATGGGCGTGGTGCCGGCGTGGCTGGCCATGCCGATGACCTCGCCCACGTAGCGCACGCCGCCGTTGATGGAGGTGACGATGCCCAGGGGAATGTCCAGTTCGTTGAGCACCGGGCCCTGCTCGATGTGCACCTCGACGAAGCCCAGGTACTTGGCGGGGTCGCGCTGGATCTTGGGAATGTCTTCCAGCTTGAGGCCGGCGTGCTGCATGGCCTCGCGCATGCTGATGCCGTCCACGTCCTTCTGGTCCAGCCACTTGTTGTCGAAGTGGCCGATGAGCGCGCCCGAGCCCAGGAAGGTGGCCTTGTACCGCTGCCCTTCTTCTTCCGCGAAGCCCACCACCTCGAAGGCGAAGGGCAGGCGGCGGCCCTGCTTCTTGAGCTCGCGCACGCAGGCCATGGGCACGAAGATGCCCAGGCGGCCGTCGTACTTGCCGCCGTTGCGCACGGTGTCGAAGTGCGAGCCGGTCAGCAGCGTCTTCGCATCGGGCGTGGCGCCTTCATAGCGGCCCACCACGTTGCCCACCGCGTCGATGTGCGCGCTGTCGAAGCCGATCTCGCGCATCCAGCCGACGATCTGCGCCGCGCAGGCGCGGTGCGCGTCGGTGAGGTAGGTGACGGTGAGCTGGCCCTTCTCGGCGTAGCCCGGGTCGGTGTGCTTCGAGAGCTGCTCCTGCCAGTCCCACACCTCGTTGCCCAGCGTCGGCTCGACCGCGAACTTGTCGTTCAGCCGGATCTCGGCGATGCGGTGGATGTTGCGCAGCGCCTCGGCACGCTCGAACTCCGGGTGGTTGAAAACGCGGCGCTCGAAGGTCTCGATGATCTCGCGCTTGGACAGGCCCGTGCCGCGCGGCCCGCGCACCGCCAGGATGAAGGGGAAGCCGAAGCGCGCGTTGTAGTCGCTGTTGAGCTTCTGGATCTTCTCGAACTCCTCCGGCGTGCACTCGGTCAGGCCCGCCTTGCCCTGCTCGTGGCTGCTCTCGGCGGTGAGGGTCTTGCTCACCATGGCCTTGCCGGCCAGCTCCGGGTGCGCCGTGATCAGGCCCAGCTGCTCCTTCTGCTCGGCGGTGGACACCACGTGCGCCAGCACTTCCTTCAGGTGCGCCAGCGAGCGGAAGGGCCGCGAGGCCATGGCGCGCCGCGCGATCCACGGCGAATGCTCGTAGACGCCTTCGAGCAGGTTGGCCGCCTCGTCGGGCGAGGCGGTGTTGAGTTGGTCGACGGTCAGTGCCATGGTCATGCTCCCTGGGTGTTGTTGAAGGGGTGCGTCTTCTTCCAGTGCCGTGCGATGTCGACGCGGCGGCAGACCCACACGCGGTCGTGCTTGGCGATGTGGTCCAGGAAGCGCTGCAGCGCGGTGATGCGGCCCGGGCGGCCGAGCAGGCGGCAATGCATGCCGATGCTCATCATCTTGGGCGCCTCGTCGCCCTCGGCGTAGAGCGCGTCGAAGCTGTCCTTCATGTACTGGAAGAATGGATCGGCATGCGAGTAGCCCTGCGGCAGCGCGAAGCGCATGTCGTTGCAGTCCAGCGTGTAGGGCACGATCAGCTGCGGCACCACCTCGCCATCGGTCTTCTTCACCTTCATCCAGAAGGGCAGGTCGTCGCCGTAGTAGTCGCTGTCGTACTCGAAGCCGCCGTAGTCGGCCACCAGGCGGCGGGTGCGCGGGCTGTCGCGGCCTGTGTACCAGCCCACGGCGCGTTCGCCTGTGAGCTTCTCGATGGCTTCCATGCCCAGGCGCATGTGCTCGCGCTCGGTCGCCTCGTCCAGGTTCTGGTAGTGGATCCAGCGGTGGCCGTGGCAGGCGATCTCGTGGCCCATCTCCTTGAAGGCGACGGCCAGCTCGGGGTAGCGCTCCAGCGCCATGCCCACGCCGAAGACGGTCAGCGGCAGCCCGCGCTTCTCGAACTCGCGCAGGATGCGCCACACGCCTGCGCGCGATCCGTACTCGTAGATGCCTTCCATGCTGATGTGGCGATCGGGAAAGCTCGCGGGGTTGAACATTTCCGAGAGGAATTGCTCGGAGCCGGCGTCGCCGTGCAGCGTGGCGTTCTCGCCGCCTTCCTCGTAGTTCAGCACGAATTGCACCGCGATGCGGGCCTGGCCCGGCCACTGCGCATGCGGCGGATTGCGCCCGTAGCCGACCAGGTCGCGCGGGTAGGGCAGGGTGGAGTCGTAGACGGAAGCCATGGGTGTGTGACAGTCAGGTGGTGCGGTCAGGACAAGGCCAGCGAGATGTCGCTGGTGGGGACCTTGCGGTCGAAGGTGAGGTTGGCCTCGACGTGCAGCAGGTGCTCGGTCATGAGCTTGACGGCCAGCTGCTCGTCCTTGGCGGCCAGGGCCTTCACGATGTCTGCATGCTCGTCGTTGGAGTGCGCCGCCGCCGACTTGCTCTGGTACATGAGGGTGATGAGGGCGCAGCGCGAGATCAGCTCGCCCAGCATCTGCGCCAGCACCTGGTTGCCCATCAGCTCGGCCATGCGCACGTGGAAGTCGCCCAGGAGCTCGGTGCGGCCGGAGATGTCCTCGCCGCCCACCGAGGCCTTCTCCAGCGCCACGTGCTCCTTCAGCGCCTTGATCTTGGCGGGCGTGACCGTGCGCACGAACTCGCGCGTCATCTCAGCCTCCAGCATGCGGCGCACCGCGAAGACCTGGCGCGCCTCGTCGACCGCCGGCGCCGCCACGAAGGCACCGCGCGCCGGCTCCAGGCGGATCAGCCGGTTCTGCGACAGCTGGAAGAGGGCCTGGCGAACCAGCGTGCGCGAAACCCCGAAGTGATCCGCCAGCTTCTGCTCGGCCAGCTTGCTGCCGGGTTGCAGGCGGTGTTCGACGATGGCCTTGGTGAGCGCGTCGACGATGGCACGGGTGGTGGTCGAGTCCATGAAATTCATGATAGCCCTAAAGCCCAGAACTGTATACACTTTTGTCCACCGGATTTTCCCGAGCCAGTCGTCCTTTCTCTCAATCCTCGAAGGAGCACCTCATGGGCATGAGCACCCACGTCCTGGACACGATGCATGGCGGCCCCGCGGCCGGCATGGAAGTGGCCCTCTACACCACCGACGGCGACCAGGCCACGCTGGTGCGAAGCTTCACCCTCAACAGCGACGGCCGCAGCGACGGCCCCCTGTACGACAACAACAGCCTGAAGACGGGCACCTATCGCCTGGTGTTCGACGTGGCGGGCTACTTCAAGGCCAAGGGCGTGAAGCTGCCCGAGCCCAGCTTCCTGAACAAGGTGCAGCTGGACTTCGGCGTGGCGCACGCCGACCAGCACTACCACGTGCCGCTGCTGGTGAGCCCCTGGAGCTACTCCACCTATCGCGGCTCCTGAACGGCGTCAGTCCTGCAGTTGCCCTTCGGTGAGGGTGTCGAGTTGGAAGCGGCCGCTCTTGTCCCACAGCCAGGTGTCCGTCCAGGTCACCTGGCCCAGGCGCGTCGCGGCCGGGTAGGGCGCGGCGTTGAGCACGGTGCGCTCGATCTCCTCGATCACTTCCGGCGCATGCTTGGGCGCGCGCAGCCAGTGCATCGAGCGCACGCGGCCCTGGGCGTCCAGGTTCACCTCCAGCGTGCCGATGGCGTAGAGCAGCGGCGGCAGCTTGCCCTTGTAGATGCGGTTCTTGTTGAGCGTGTAGACATGGCCGGCGGCGTCGCGCCGGTAGTCCAGCGGCGACGACGCGTCGGAGGCGCGGGGCACCGGGTTGGGCGCGTTGTTGGTGGGCGTGGCATTGCTGATCTGCCCGCGCACCGGGCCGCCGGCGCCGGGGCCGGCGCAGCCGGCGAGCCACAGGGAAACGAGGAGAAGGCCCGCAAGGGCGAGGCGTCGGGGCAGGCGTTCAAAATGCATCGGCGGCTTTATACCGTGCCGACGGGGCACGGCCGCAACACGAGGTTTCGGGTCCACACATGAACGGATTGGTCGACACACTGCTGGCGCGCCTGGCCAGGGGCGAGCAAGGCGTGCTCGTGCGCGTGCAGGCCACGCAGGGCTCGGCGCCGCGCGAGAAGGGCACGTGGATGGCGGTGTGGCCGCGCGATCTCACCGGCACCATCGGCGGCGGGCAACTGGAATTCCAGGCGACGCAGGAAGCGCGCGCCTGGCTGGACGGCGACGCGCCGCCCATCGAGGGCGTGCGGCGCTATCCGCTGGGCCCCAGCCTCGGGCAGTGCTGCGGCGGCGTGGTGTTCCTGAGCTACCAGCGCATTTCCGAGCGAGACATCGCGGCCCTGCGCACCGAACTCACCGCGCACCTGAACCCCGTGGCCCTCTTCGGCGGCGGCCACGTGGGCGCGGCGCTGGCGCGCCTCTTGTCCACGCTGCCCTTCTCGGTGCGCTGGATCGACAGCCGCGACGGCGTCTTCCCCGAGGCGCTGCCGGTACAGATCGAGACCGAGCACTCCGAGCCGGTGCAGGACGCGGTCGCGCAGCTGGCCACCGGCTCGCGCGTGCTGATCATGAGCTTCAGCCACGCGGAAGACCTGGACATCGTCATCGCCTGCCTGAAGCGCCAGCGCGAGCGGGGCGACCTGCCCTACATCGGCCTGATCGGCAGCAAGACCAAGTGGGCGACCTTCCGGCATCGCCTGGAGGCGCGCGGCTTCGCCGAGGCCGAGATGGACCACATCACCTGCCCGATCGGCGTGCCGGGCATCACCGGCAAGGAGCCGGAAGTGATCGCGGTGGCGGTGGCGGCACAGTTGTTGCAATCCCTGGATCAGGGTTAACCACTAAGCCGCAGGCCTTGGACGCACTACGATCAGCAACTGAAACTGTATACACTTCAGTTCACAACAGCCGCAGCGGAGCGAGACGATCCCTACTGTCTGCGTTCGCGGCTCTTTCTCTGCTTACAGCGCCCGCAGTGGTGAGCAGGTCCACACAAGAAGCGGCGCCCAAGCGCCGCCAAGGTTGAGAGCCTCACATGGAAAGCTACTACCTCGACTGGGCCAACCTGCTGCTGCGCTGGGTCCACGTCATCACCGCCATCGCCTGGATCGGCGCCTCCTTCTACTTCGTGATGCTGGACAACAGCCTCGAGAAGCCGCAGGACCAGGAATCGCTGGACAAGGGCGTGGGCGGCGAGCAGTGGGCGGTGCATGGCGGCGGCTTCTACAACATGCAGAAGTACGCGCTGGCGCCAAAGAAGCTGCCGGACCACCTGCACTGGTCGTACTGGGAGAGCTATTCGACCTGGCTGACCGGCTTCGCGCTGTTCACCATGTCCTACCTCTGGAACGCCAGCACCTATCTCATCGACAAGAGCAAGATGGACTGGCAGCCGGGCGCCGCCATCGGCGTGGCGCTGGCCTTCTTCGTGATCTTCTGGATGGCCTACGACGCCATCTGCCAGATCTTCGGCCAGCGCAAGAACGGCGACACCATCGTCGGCGTGCTGGTGGCCCTGCTGGTGGCCGCGGCCGCCTGGCTGGCCTGCCACTGGTTCGCCGGCCGCGCCGCCTTCCTGCTGGTGGGCGCCATGATGGCCACCACCATGAGCGGCAATGTGTTCTTCTGGATCATCCCGGGTCAGCGCAAGAACGTGGCGGCGCTGCGAGAAGGCAGGCCGGTGGACCCGATCCACGGCGCGCGCGGAAAGCAGCGCAGCGTGCACAACACCTACTTCACGCTGCCGGTGCTGTTCGCGATGCTGAGCAACCACTACAGCTTCACCTACACGCACAAGTACAACTGGATCGTCCTGCTCCTGATCATGCTGGGCGGCGCGGCCATCCGCCAGTTCTTCGTGGTGCGCCACCGCTTCAAGCTGGGCAATGCGGGCAACCCGCTGCCCTACGCGATGCTGGGCGTGGTGGTGCTGGGCCTGACGATCGTGTGGATGCGCCCCGAGCCTGCCGCCGCGCCGGTGGCGGGTGCCGCTGCGGCGCAGAAGGTGTCGTACGGCGAAGTGCAGAAGGTGCTCGAGCAGCGCTGCTACATGTGCCACGGTGCCGCGGTGCAGATGAAGAACGTGCGCCTCGACTCGCCAGCCGAAGTGGCCACGCATGCGCAGGGCATCTACCAGCAGGCCGTCGTTACCAAGATCATGCCGATGAACAACTCGACGGGCATCACCGACGCCGAGCGCGCGCTGCTCGGCAAGTGGTTCCAGGACGGCGCCGCCACCAAGTGACGCCATGGGCACGGGACGATGAACTCGCCCGTGCCCGACGCTTCATTGGCGCGCGCCCTGCGCCAGCTGCAGGGCCAGCCGGTTGTGCCGCTCCACCAGCGGCCCCAGCTCCAGCGTGGCGAGCTGCCCGTCGCGCACCACCACCCGCCCGTTGACCACCGTGAAGGCTGCCTGCGGGCTGGCGCACAGCAGCAGGCTGGCGACCGGGTCGTGCACCGCGCCGCCGGCAAAGCCCAGGGTGCGCAGGTCGAACATCGCCAGGTCCGCGCACATCCCCGGCGCCAGGTGGCCGATGTCGGCGCGGCCCAGCACCTGGGCGCCGCCGCGGGTCGCGATCTCCAACGCGTTGCGTGCCGTCATCTCCGAGGGGCCGTGGTCGCAGCCGAAGGGTTCCAGCGCGCGGCCCACGCGGGCCAGCAGCAGGGCCTGGCGCGCCTCGTTCACCATGTGCGCGCCGTCGTTGCTGGCGCTGCCGTCCACCCCCAGCCCCACCGGCACGCCCGCGTCGAGCATGCGGCGCACCGGGGCGATGCCCGAGGCCAGGCGCATGTTGCTGCAGGGGCAGTGCGCCACGCCGGTGCGCGTCCTGGCGAACAGGCCGATGCCGGCCTCGTCCAGCTTCACGCAGTGCGCATGCCACACGTCGTCGCCCAGCCAGCCCAGGTCCTGTGCGTACTCGGCCGGGGTGCAGTTGAACTTTTCGCGGCTGTAGGCGATGTCGTGGTCGTTCTCGGCCAGGTGCGTGTGCAGCCGCACGCCGAAGGCGCGGGCCAGGGTGGCCGATTCGCGCATCAGGTCGCGGCTGACCGAGAAGGGCGAGCAGGGCGCCACCGCCACGTTCACCATCGCGCCGTGCGACTTGTCGTGCCAGGCCTCGATGAGGCGCTGCGTGTCCTTCAGGATCGCGTCCTCGCGCTCGACCACGCTGTCGGGCGGCAGGCCGCCCTGCGAGGCGCCCACGCTCATGCTGCCGCGGGTGGCCACGAAGCGCATGCCGATCTCGCGCGCCGCTTCGATGCTGTCGTCCAGCCGCACGCCGTTGGGATAGATGTAGAGGTGGTCGCTGCTGGTGGTGCAGCCCGAGAGCAGCAGCTCGGCCATGGCCAGCTGCGTGGACACCTGCACCATCTCGGGCGTGAGCCCGGCCCAGATCGGGTACAGGCCGCGCAGCCACGAGAACAGCTCGGCATCCTGCACGCCCGGAATGGCGCGGGTGAGCGACTGGTACATGTGGTGGTGCGTGTTGACCAGGCCCGGCACCACCAGGTGGCCGCGCGCGTCGATGACCTCGTCGGCTTCGCGCGGCAGGGCATCGGCCGGGCCGATGGCCTCGACCACATGGTCACGGATCAGAATGGAGGCGTCGCGCAGCTCGCTGCGTCGATCGTCGAAGGTGGCGACGCATCGGGCGTCGCGAATCAGGAGCGTTGCCATAGCGCAGACAATCCGGGATGTACGTTGGAGACTGAAGAGCAATGATCGCATCGAATCCAGCCGCGGGCCCCATGCCCGACGCACGGCAAGCCCCGCGCGAATTCCTCGAGCGCCTCTACCGCGTGGCGGTGGACCGTGCCCTGCCGTTGTCGAGCATGGGCGCGAAGCTGCCCAAGCCGCCCAAGGGCCGCACCCTGGTGCTGGGCGCGGGCAAGGCCGGCGCCTCGATGGCCCAGGCGCTTGAAGCCCTGTGGCCAGCCGACGCGCCGCTGTCGGGCCTGGTGGTGACCCGCTACGGCCACATCCCGCCGCGGCCCGAGGGCCTGGCGCAGCGCATCGAGATCGTGGAGGCCTCGCATCCCGTGCCCGATGCCGCCGGCATGCAGGCGGCCGAGCGCATCCTGGCGCTCACGAAGGGGCTCACGGCCGATGACCTGGTGCTGTGCCTCATCTCTGGCGGCGGCTCCTCGCTGCTGGTGCTGCCTGCCGAGGGCCTCACGCTGGAAGACAAGCAGCGCATCAACAAGGACCTGCTGGAAAGCGGCGCCAACATCGGCGAGATGAACTGCGTGCGCAAGCACCTCTCGCGCATCAAGGGCGGCCGCCTGGCCGCCGCCTGCGCGCCCGCGCGGGTGGTGACGCTCACCATCAGCGACGTGCCGGGCGACGACCCGGCGATCATCGCCAGCGGCCCCACGGTGCCGGACGACACCACCTGCGCCGACGCCCTGGGCATCCTGGACCGCTACCGCATCCAGATCCCCGACGCGGTGCGCGCGGCGCTCAAGAGCGGCGCGCTGGAGACGCCCGACCCGAAGGACCCGGTGTTCAAGGGCCACGAGGTGCATCTGATCGCCACGCCGCAGCAGTCGCTGGAAGCGGCAGCCGCCGTTGCCCGCGCTGCCGGCATCGAGGCGCACATCCTGAGCGACGAGATCGAGGGCGAGTCGCGCGAGGTCGGCAAGGTGCACGCCGCGCTGGCCCGTGCGGTCGCGCATCGCGGCGCGCCCTTTGCCAGGCCCTGCGTGATCCTCTCGGGCGGCGAGACCACGGTGACGATCCGTCCGCGCCAGCCCGGCCAGGCCAAGGGCCGGGGCGGGCGCGCGGGCGAGTTCTGCCTGGGCCTTTCCGGTGCGCTGATGGGCCGGGCCGGCGTGTGGGCCCTGGCCGCGGACACCGACGGCATCGACGGCGTGGAGGACAACGCCGGCGCCTTCGTCACGCCCGACACGCTGGCGCGCGCCGATGCGGCCGGCAGGAAGCTGCCGGACCACCTGGACCGCAACGACGCCTACGGCTACTTCGATGCCATCGGCGACCTGCTGGTGACCGGGCCCACGCACACCAACGTGAACGACTTCCGCGCGATCCTGGTGCTCTAGCGCGGCTCAGCCGGCCGCGCCGGCAGCTCGTGCTCGGCCACCTCGGCCCGCTCGATGCAGGCTGACAGGTCGTCGCCCGGCCCCGCCCCGCGAAAGCGCATGAGGGCGCCGCGCGTCTCCCATTCCTCGTAGACGTTGACCCGGTCGGCCTCGATCGGGTCGGCCGCCACCACGAAGTCGCGGCAGCCGGCGGTCGTGCGTGCCTGCGCCATCGCATCGGCGGAGCCCGCCAGGAACTGCGCGCGGCTGCCCGGGCGCAGGTAGAGCCGTCCGGAGACGATGATCACGTGCGGGACCTCCTGCGTACCTGTGGATTCAAAGCTGTCACCTGCGCCGCACCTGCCTGGCGGGTGCCGGCGCTACCATCGACCGCAATGATCCCATCGCCTGCCACCTCGCCGCAATCGCCGCCAGCCACCTCGGCGCGCCCCATCCGCCAGGCCGCCACCCTCATCGTGCTGCGCGACGGCGCGCAGGGCCTGGAGACACTTCTGCTGCGCCGCATCGAGAAGGCCAACGATCAGAACAGCGGCGCCAGCGTGTTCCCCGGCGGTCTGCTCGATGCGCACGACCGCCAGCTGCATGCCTGCTGCTTCGGCATGGACGATCTGGCCGCCAGCGCGCGCCTGTCGATCGCGCAGGGCGGGCTCGACTACTACGCCGCCGCGGTGCGCGAATGCTTCGAGGAAGCGGGCCTGCTGTTCGCGCACGACGCGCAGCAGCGGCTGGTCGATCTCGACAGCCTGGGCGCCGAGCGCCTGTCGGCCATGCGCGGCGCGGCCGCTGCCGGAACCGATGCGCTGCTGGCCATGTGCGCCGCCCAGGGCTGGCAGCTGGCCATGGACCGCCTGAGCTACTTCGCCCATTGGCTCACGCCGCCGGGCATGCCGCGCCGCTTCGACACGCGCTTTTTCATCGCCGCGCTGCCACCGGGCCAGAGCGTGCAGATCGATCGGGTGGAGATCGCCGAGCATGCCTGGCTGCGGCCGCAGGACGCCATCGACCCCGTGCGCCGGCTCAAGCTGATGAACGTGACGCGCCGCATCCTGGAGCAGTTGGCGAACTTCGGCAGCGTGCAGGAATGCCTGGCCCATGCCGTCGCGCTGCGCGACATCCCGCTGACCATGCCGCGCGTGGCCGGTGGCCCGGGTGGACCACGCCCGGTGAACACGGAAGAGCCCGCCTATGCCGAAGTCGGCTACGTGGACCCGGATGGCCGCGGCCACGGGTGCCACACGCTGGAGGCCGGGCTGGTGCTGGCGCTGTCGCCGCGCACATGGCGCGTTACCGCGCCTGAAGGCGATGGACCGGGCGCGCACAGCTACTTCGTCGGCTCGGGCAACGCCGATGGCCCCTGGGCCCTGATCGATCCGCAGGTCGGCGATGCCGCGCATCTCGATGTGCTTCGCGCGGCGGCGCCGGGCCCGGTGCGCTGGGTGCTGTCCACGCGCGGCGATCTGCCCGAGGCCGCGGCACAAGCGCTGCGCGCGGCCTGGCCCGAGGCCGAGCACGCGCGCCTTGCGCCGGGCGAGGAACTGCGCTCGGGCGAACTGCACCTGCGCGCGCTGGCGCCGGCCGGCGATGCGGGCGCCCGCAGCTTCCTTCTGCTGCCCGACGGCCTGCTCTTCACCGGCGCATCCGCATGGCGCGCCGAGGACCTTCCCGAACAGGCCGCCTGGCTGGCGCTGGCCCGGGGCTTCCTGCGCCCGGCGCGCTGACGCATGGACTCGGCCGGCAACGCCATCCGCAGTCTCTACGGTGCGCTGTGGCGCCATGCCGAAGGCACGCGCGGCCAGCTGGTGGGCGCGCTGTCGCTGCTCACCTCGGCGCAGCTGCTGCGCCTGGCCATGCCCTGGCTGGCGGGGCAGGCCATCAACTCGCTGCAGGCCGGCGACTATCCCGGCGCCGCGCGCTGGATCGGCGCGCTGGCGGGCGTGTACCTCGCATCCTGGCTCATGCACGGCCCCGGCCGCATCCTGGAGCGCAACGTGGGCCTGCATGTGCGCGAGCAGCTGGCCGACCAGCTCTACACGCGGCTGGCCGATGCGCCCCTGGCCTGGCACGACGCACACCACTCCGGCGAGCTGCAGCACCGCGTGCACCAGGCCAGCCGGGCGCTGGCGGACTTCGCGCAGAACCAGTTCGTCTACCTCAGCACCATCGTCAGCATCGTCGGTCCGCTGGTGGCGCTGACGCTGCTCTCGCGCAGCAGCGGCGCGCTGGCCATCGTCGGCTACGTGCTCATCGGGCTGGTGGTGCTGCGCTTCGACAAGGCGCTGATGAAGTACGCACGGCAGGAGAACGACGCCGACCGGCGCTACGTCTCGGCGCTGCTGGATTTTTTGGCCAACACCTCCACCGTGATCGGCCTGCGCCTGGTCGCGCCCTCGCGCCGGCTGCTGGCGCGGCGCATGGCGGCCATCTCCGAGCCGCTCAAGCACACGGTGGTGCTCAACGAGGGCAAGTGGTTCGCGGTCGACATCCTGGGCATGGCGCTGACCTGGGGGCTGGTGGTGCTCTACGTGGTGCAGACGCGCGAGCCGGGGCAGGCGGTGATGCTGGGCTCGGTCTTCATGATCTACCAGTACGCGCAGCAGGCCGCGGGCGTGGTCAGCTCCATGGCCAACAACTTCCAGTCCTTCGCGCGCATGCACACCGACTTCGGCAGCGCCGCGCCCATCTGGGCCGCGCCGCCGCGCGTGGCCGACACGCAGGCGGGCGAGGCGCTGGCCGCCGACGCGCAGTGGCAGACGCTGCAGCTGGACAAGCTCAACTGGCGCTACTCGCCGCGCGGGGCCGCGGCGGCGGCGGTCGATGCCGGCGAGCGCGTGCCCAGCGGCCTGCACGACATCCAGTTGTCGCTGCGGCGCGGCGAGCGCGTCGCGCTGGTGGGGCCCAGCGGCGGGGGCAAAAGCACACTGCTGCGCGTGCTCGCGGGCCTGTACCTGCCGGGCAGCGGCACACTCAGCTTCGACGGCCAGGAGGCGCCCTGGGCCAGCCTGCGCCACATCGCCACGCTGATCCCGCAGGAGAGCGAGATCTTCGAGGCCAGCGTGCGCGAGAACCTCAGCTTCGGCGAGCCCTGCGAGGACGAAGTGCTGCACGCGATGCTGCATGCCAGCACCTTCGACGAAGTGCTGGCCACCACCCACGGCAACCTGGAGACGCCGCTGTCCGAGCGCGGCTTCAACCTCTCGGGCGGCCAGCGCCAGCGCCTGTGCCTGGCGCGCGGCATGCTGCTGGCGCGCGGCAGTTCGCTGCTGCTGCTGGACGAACCCACCAGCGCCCTGGACGCCGCCACCGAAGCGCGCGTGCTGCAGCGCATGGCCGAGAGCTTTCCCGATGCCTGCCTGATCGCCTCCGTGCACCGCCTGAGCCTGCTGGAGCGCTTCGACTCGGTGCTGCTGATGGAGGCCGGCCGCATCGCCGACTACGGCCCCAGTGCCGAGGTGCTGGCGCGGCAGCCCTCGCTGCGCGGCGCCGTCGTCAATCGACCTTGAGCGAGCCCAGCCGCTCGACCACCAGGTCGTGCAGCGCCTGCGCCGCCGCCGACAGGCCGCCCTCGCGACGCTGCACCACATAGACAGTACGGGTGAGCGCGCGCTGCGAGAGCGGCCGCGTCACCAGGCTCTCGCGCCGGAAATGAAAGAGCGTGAGCGCCGGCACCACGCTGATGCCCAGGCCTGCATCCACCAGGCCCGTGACCGTGGCCAGGTGCTCCACCTCGAAGACCGTGTTCATGCGAAGCGGATGCAACGCCGCATCGAGCGCCTGCCGCACGCTGCTGTTGCGCGCCATCTGGATGAAGGGCCAGGGCGCCAGCTTCTTCGCGGTGATGCGCGACTCATTGGCCAGCGGATGGTCGGCGCGGCACACCAGGTGGAAGCGGTCGGAGCACAGGCGCCGGCTGCGCAGGTCGCCCTGCGCCGTGCTGTTGGCGCCGGAGGCGGCGAGCGCGAAATCCGCCTGGCCACCGCGCACCTGGGCGATGCAGTCGTCCGACAGCGCATCGGCGAGGTCGATGCGCACGCCCGGCCAGCGCTGCATGAACTCGGCGAACACGCCCGGCAGCCAGCCGGCCGCCAGCGAGGGCAGGGCGGCCACGCGCACCCGGCCCTTGCGCAGTTCCACGTGGTCGGCCAGGTCCTGCAGCGCGCCGCCCATGTCCTCCATCAGGCGGCGTGCCGATTCCTCGAAGCGCCGGCCCTCGGGCGTGAGCAGCACGCGCCGCGTGTCGCGGTCGAACAAGCGAGTGCCCAGCGATTCCTCCAGGCCGCGGATCAAGGCACTGAAGGCCGGCTGCGAGAGGTGGCAGCCCTGCGCCGCCCGCGTGAAGTTGCGCTGCTCGGCCAGCGCCAGGAAGGCGCGCAACTGCTTGGTGGAGAGATCGGGCAGCTTCATGGCTTATCCGGTTTCTGAATGAGTCGATCTGAACTTTCGATTTTACGGATGACTCGTCCGTCCCTAGAGTGCGCAGCATGCAAGGCACGAATCACGCTTCGGAACAGGCCCCGCCGCTGCTGGTGGGCTGCGCCGCCGGCTTCTCGGGCGACCGCACCGATGCGGCCGGACCGGTGGTCGACACCCTGGTGCGCCGCCTGGCGTCGGGCCCGGCGGGCCAGAAGGCCTTCCTCATCTATGAGACGCTGGCCGAGCGCACGCTGGCCCTGGCCCAGCTGCGGCGCCGCGCCGATCCGCAGGCCGGCTACGAGCCTCTGCTGGACGAGATGCTGCGCCCGGTGCTGGCGCGCTGCCTGCAGCACGGCATCCGCATCGTGAGCAACTTCGGCGCCGCCAACCCGCGCGCCGCGGCGCGGCACATCGAGCGCATGGCGCGCGAACTCGGCGCGCCGCTGCCGCGCATCGCGGTGGTCGAGGGCGACGACCTTGCCGCCCCCGAGCAGCAGGCCCTGCTGCACGAGGTGCTGGGCGCGCAGATGGAAGGCCTGCGCATCGTGAGCGCCAATGCCTACATCGGCGCCGAGGCCATCGCCGCCGCGCTCGATGCCGGCGCGCAGATCGTGGTGTGCGGCCGGGTGGCCGACCCCTCGCTCACCGTCGGCCCGGCCATGTCGCACTTCGGCTGGCGCGCGGACGACTGGGACCGCCTCGGCTGCGCCACCATGGCCGGCCATCTGCTGGAATGCGGCGCGCAGGTGTGCGGCGGCTACTTCGCCGACCCGGGCTTCAAGGACGTTCCGGGGCTGGCCTCGGTCGGCTTCCCCATCGCGCAGATCGATGCCGACGGCGGCTGCGTCATCTGCAAGGCCGAGCACACCGGCGGCCTGGTGAGCGAGGCCAGCGTCAAGGAGCAGCTGCTCTACGAGGTGCACGACCCCGCCGCCTATCTCACGCCCGACGTGGTGGCCGACCTCTCGAACGCGCAGGTGCAGGCCATCGGAGCCGATAGCGTCCGGCTCTCGGGCGTCGGCGGCCGTGAACGGCCCGCGCACTACAAGGTCAACGTCTGCCACGAGGGCGGCTGGCTGGCCGAGGGCGAGATCTCGTACGCCGGCCCGCGTGCCGAGGCGCGTGCGCGCCTTGCCGCCGATGTGCTGCGCCAGCGCCTGCCGCAACTGAAACTGCGCGTCGACCTGATCGGCGCCTTGAGCATCCTGGCCGACGACGCTGGAAGCGCATTGGCCGCCACGCCGGACGCGGGTGGCCGCGACGTGCGCCTGCGCGTGGCTGCCACCCACGAGGACCGCGCCCAGGCCGAGCGCCTGCAGCGCGAGGTGATGGCGCTCTACACCTGCGGCCCGGCCGGTGGCGGCGGCGTGCGCACCGCGCTAACGCCGCGGCTGAACACCGTGTCCTGCCTGCTGCCGCGCGAGGCGGTGCCGGTGCGCTTCGAATTCGTGGAGGCCCAGGCATGACCGGATTCATAGAGGTGCCCCTCTACCTCGCCGCCCACGGCCGCACCGGCGACAAGGGCGACCGGTCCAACATCAGCGTGATCGCCTGGCATCCGCAGCTTTACCCGCTGCTGGTGGAGCAGATCGATTGCGCGGCGGTGGCCGCGCAGTTCGCGCACCGCCACCCCGGCCGCGTGCAGCGCTTCCTGCTGCCCGGCCTGCACGCCATGAACTTCGTCCTCGACGGCGTGCTGGACGGCGGCGTGAACGACGCGCTCAACCTGGACACGCATGGCAAGTCGCTGTCCTTCCTGCTGCTGGACATGAGCTTGCGCGTGCCGGCCGAGCTGATGCCGCTGCTCAAGGGCGGACGGGACTGATCACCTCTCTTTCTTCACATCAACACAGGAGACAAAATCAATGAACCGCTTTCACGCTGCTGCGCTCGGGGCCGTGCTGCTGGCCAGCCTGCCGGCCGTCGGCCAGGCAGAGGGCTTTCCGGACAAGCCCATCACCTTCGTCGTGCCCTTCGCGGCCGGTACCGCCACCGACCAGATCGCCCGGGCGATCGGCGTTCAGATCACGGCCGCGACGAAGCAGCCGGTGGTCATCGACAACAAGGCCGGGGCCAGCGGCATGATCGCGGCCCAGCAGGTGGCCAAGGCGGCGCCCGACGGCTACACGGTGCTCATCACCACCAACACCACGCATGCGGCCAACGAGCACCTGTACAAGAAGCTCTCCTACGACCCGGTGAAGGACTTCGCGCCCGTCACCGCGCTGGGCAAGGGCGGCCAGATCATGGTGGTGAACAATGCCTTCCCCGCCAGGAGCGTGGGCGAGTTCGTGGCGCTGGCGAAGAAGGAACCGGGCAAGCTGAGCTTCGGCAGCGGCAGCTCCTCCAGCCGCATGGCGGGCGAGCTGCTGCAGCAGATGGCCGGCATCCAGCTGCTGCACGTGCCCTACAAGAGCAACACCCTGGCCGTGACCGACCTGCTGGGCGGCCAGATCCAGATGATGATCACCGACACAGCCACGGGCCTGCCGCAAGTCAAGGCCGGCAAGCTGCGCGCGCTGGGCGTGTCCGGCGACAAGCGCTCGCCGCTGGCACCGGACGTGCCCACCATTTCCGAGGCCGGCGTGAAGGGCTACGAGATGGGCTACTGGTTCGCGGCCTATGCGCCCGCGAAGACGCCGCCGGCCGTGGTCAAGCGCCTGAACGAATTGATGGTGCAGGCGGCGCGCAGCCAGGAGGCGAAGACCTCCTTCTACGAGCCCACCGGCACCGAAGTGTTCACCAGCTCGCCGGACGAGCTGGCGAAGTTCCAGGCCGGCGAGTCGCAGAAGTGGGGCCGCATCGTGAAGGCCGCGGGCATCGAAGCGGAATAGGCCGCCCGCCTCGCACGGCGCATGGGGCCGGTGCAAGATGAGGCCGCAAAGGAGGCTTCAATTCATGAACACCGACCGCATCGAGAAATCCATCGTGCTGCCTGCAGCGCGTCAGCAGGTCTGGCGCGCCATCAGCCTGGCCGAGAACTTCGGCAGCTGGTTCGGCGCCGACTTCGACGGGCCCTTCGCCGCCGGCGCGCGGCTGCGGGGCAGCATCGAGCCCACCAGCGTGGACCCGGAAGTGGCGGCGCTGCAGAAGCCGCATGCCGGCAAGTCCTTCGAGTTCCATGTCGTGGAAGTCGAGCCCGCGAGCAAGCTCTCCTTCCGCTGGCATCCCTATGCTGCTGGCGCAGCCGCGGAACTCGGCAGCGAGCCCATGACGCTGGTCGAGTTCGAGCTGTCCGACCAGGGGCAGGGCACGCTGCTTCGAATCACCGAATCGGGCTTCGACCAGCTTCCGGTCGAACGCCGCAGGGAGGCCTACGCGGCCAACGAAGGTGGCTGGACGCACCAGTGCCAGCTCGTCCTGAAGTATCTGGCGCTGCACCCTGGCCTGTAGTAGCAAGCCACTGCCCGCAAAGGAGGCAATCTGACGCAGGGCCTTGTCCGACAAGGCTTTCGGAGATCGGCCTACAAGTTGTCCACAAGCTTGTCCCCGTTCTCGGGGGACAGTTCGGCACCGTGCAGGTGCGTCAGCCGCCGCACAGCTGCCGGATCTCGGCCGGCACCGGCAGCGCGCGCAGGCTGCCGTCCTCGCGCTTGCCGCCGAAGATGCGCACCTCCTCGCATTCCAGGATGAGGGTCTCGCCGCGCTTGACGCTGTAGGCCATCGCGAAGCTCTTGCTGCGCCACTCGGCCACCCGCGTCTCGATTTCCAGCGTGTCGCCATAGCTGGCACTGGCGACAAAGCGGGTCTGGGTGTTGACGATGGGCGTGCCGATCACGCCCAGGGTCTTGGCCGTCTCGGTCCAGTGCGGCACGCCGCAGGCCACGAAGTAGTGGCGCGAGGCGGCATCGATCCAGCGGAAGAAGTTGGGAAACCAGACGATACCGGCGGGGTCGCAGTCGCCGAACTCGACATGCACCGTGTGGACGTGGGTCTTGCTGTTCATCACCCCATTTTCGTCGGCAGCCACAGCGCGATGACGGGGAAGGCGATCAGGATCACCAGGCGCACGATGTCCGTGAGGATGAAGGGCAGCACGCCCTTGAAGATGGTGGTGAAGCTCACGTCCTTCACCACGCTCTTGATCACGAACACGTTCATGCCCACCGGCGGGTGGATCAGGCCCAGCTCCACCGTCATCACGATGATGATGCCGAACCAGATCGGATCGAAGCCCAGGTGCACCACCACGGGGAAGATGATGGGCACCGTGAGGATGATCATGGCCATGGCGTCCATCAGGCAGCCCAGCACCAGGTACATCACCATGATCAGCGCCAGCACGCCGTAGCGGCCGATGCCCAGGCTGGTGAGGAATTCGGTGAGCTTCTGCGGGCTCTGCGTGATGGTGAGGAAGTAGCCGAAGAGCAGCGCGCCGATCAGCACCGTGAACACCGCCGCAGCGGTGCGCGTGGCCGAGAGCAAGGCCTGCCGGATCTTCGGGCCGTCGAGCTTGCGGCGCAGCAGGCCCAGGATGAAGGCGCCGCTCGCGCCCACGCCGCCTGCTTCGGTCGGCGTGAAGAAGCCGCCGTAGAGCCCGCCGATCACGAAGACGAAGAGCACCAGCGGCGCCCACACGTTGCGCAGGTCGGCGACGCGCTCCTTCCACGGCTTGGCTTCGCCGCCGGGCAGCCAGTCGGGGCGCAGCCTGACGATCAGCATGATGGTCAGCACGTACATCCCCATGGCCAGCAGGCCCGGCACGACCCCCGCCATGAAGAGCTTGCCGATGTCCTGCTGCGTGAGGATGGCGTACACCGCCAGCACGGTGGAGGGCGGCAGCATCGCGCCCAGCGTGCCGCCGGCGGCGATCACGCCGGTGGAGAAGGACTGCGGGTAGTTGAATCGCCGCATCTCCGGATAGGCTACCGCCGAGAAGGTGGCCGCCGTGGCCACCGACGAGCCGCAGATGGCCGCGAAGCCGCCGCAGGCCAGCACCGTGGCCACGCCCAGCCCGCCGCGCAGGTGGCCGATCATGGAGTTGGCCGCCTTGAAGAGTTCGCGGCTCACGCCCGAGACCGACACCAGGGCGCCCATCAGCATGAACATGGGGATCACGCCGAAGGTGTAGTCGGTGACGGTACGCATCGAGGTCTGGCCGACGAGCTTGAGGGCCGGGCCGGGCCCCACGATCCATGCATAGCCGGTGACGCCGACCAAGCCCATCGCCATGCCCACCGGCACGCGAAGAAGCATCAATGCAAAGAGGGCGAAGAACCCGAGGATGGCAATCGCGTCCGTGCTCATTCGTCCGCCTTCATCTCGGGTTTCTCGTCATGCAGGTCCTCGGGATGGAACACCAGCCGCCAGGTGCGGATGGCGATGAGCACCACCGCAGACACGTCGCCCAGCCACGCCACGGCATAGAAGGGCCAGGTGGGAATGTTGAGGTCGTAGGTCAGCACGTGGTCGACCCAGGTGGCGCGCACCTTGTCGAACAGCATGATGGTCTGCACCGTGACCACGAAGAGCAGCACCAGCGTGGCGAACACGTCGATGACGCGCTTCCAGCGCGGGCTGGCCGCGGTCCACACCAGGTCCACCGTGATGTGGCCGCCGCGGTAGCTGGTGGCCGCGATGCCCCAGAAGATCAGGATGCCCAGCAGCATGCGGCCGAAGTCGTAGGCATCGGGAATCTGGGCGTTGAAGAACTTGCGCAGCACCACGGCCGCGAAGATGTTCAGCGCCACGATGCCCACGAACATGGCCGCCAGCCACTCGATCGCATTGATCATGCGATCCATCGGGTTGACGTGCGGCTTGGGGTCCGGCGGCGCTGCTGGTGCGGTGGCGTCGGAAGAGGCGGACATGCGCTACTGCAGCGCGGCGTTGTACTTGGCCAGGCTCGCCTTGAGCGAATCCATCACGGCCTTCGGGTCGGCGCCGGCCTTCTTCACCTGCTCGCCCCATTGCGCCTCGCCGGGCGCGGTGGCCTTGCGCCAGGCGTCCAGCTGGTCGGGCGTGAGCTTGTAGACCTCGTGGCCGGGCAGGGCGGCGATCTTGGCGCGGCCGGCGAACTCGAAGTCGGCCCACGGACCTGCCACCTTCTCGGCCCACTCGCTGGTGCAATGGTCGTCGATCACCTTCTTCTGCGAGGCCGACAAGGCGTTGTACTTGTCCTTGTTCAGCGCCCATACGAAGGGCGTGACGTACAGCGGCACGTCCATGTGGAAGTTCACCACCTTGTCGATGCCGAACAGGCTGATGGAACCCCAGGGGAAGGTGATGGCATCGGCCACGCCGCGCTCCAGCATGTCGCGCGACTCGGGCGCCGAGGCCTGCACGTTGGTGCCGCCCAGCGCGGTGACCATCTGGCCGATGGTACTGGTGGCCGGGCGGATCTTCATGCCCTTGATGTCGGTCGGCAGCGTGATCTTCTTGCGCGCGTGGAAGGTGCCGGGGTCGTGCACGAAGGCGAAGCAGAACTTCACGTCCTTCATCTCCTTCTCGGCGTACTGGCGGTACCAGGCATCGATGGCGGCCGAGCCGCTCTTGCCGTTGGAGAACAGGAAGGGCAGCGAGGCGCCCGCCATGATCGGGAAGCGGCCCGGCTGGTAGCCCGGGTTGACGTAGGCCGCATCGGCGATGCCGTCGCGCGCCATGTCGTAGTGGTCGAAGGCCTTGCCCAGCTGCTCGGAGGGGAACAGCGTTGCGGTGATGGTGCCGCCCGAGGCCTTCTTGATGTCGTCGGCCCAGGCCTGCAGCGCGGGGTTGAGCGGATGCTGCGCCGGCACCCAGCTTGACATCTTCAGCATGACGGGCTTGTCCTGCGCGAATGCGGCCGGGGCGCACAGCGCCGCTGCAGCTGCCGCCGTGGTGAAGGCGGCGCGCATGGCGGCCGTGAAGGTGGTGTCTCGCTTGCTCGTCATGCACTGTCTCCTCGGGTTTCGTTGAAGCCGTTGAACATCCAGGATTTGGTTATTTTTCATAAGCGCTGTGCGGGCTGCATCGGCGTTTACCTTGAGTGCGCCTGCGAGGGCGGACGCTTCATCCAGCGGATCGGCTGCGCCACCACGGGCCGCGGCGGCGCGCCGTGCTGCAGCAGGGCCGCGTCCAAGGCCTTGCCCGCGTCGTCCTGCAGGGCGGCCTCGCGTGCCGCGGCCACGGCACGGGCGCGCGCCTCGGGCGGGCTGTCCGCCGGGTGTGCGATCGCCAGGTGGTCGATCACATGCAGCAGGTTGTTCTTGCCGCGCTCGTTGGTGCTGCCGTAGCCCTTGATGAGCCGGCCGCACAGCGCGATCTCGTGCCCGAGTTGCCAGCTGCCTTGCGAGAGGCCCGCGAGCACCGCGCCCAGCCAGCGTTCGATCAGTGCCTGCTCGGCCGCGAAGCGGCTGCCGCGCCGGCGCAATCCGCGCAGCGACGCGAGCACGCGCAGCGAGAGCATGCCCGTCACCGAGTGACTGCCCACCTTGAGCGGCAGGGCCCATGGCGAGGCGCGCCGCGCGTCCCATGCGGTGAGGCGCCTGGCCAGGGCGGGCGGCAGCAGCGCGGCGAACTCCGGCACGCCGGGCTTGAAATGGTCGTAGACCTTCACGATGTCCTCGTCCCCGGCCTTCACCTCGCGGCGCACGCGATCGCGCCGGCTGGCGCGGCTCTTGAGGTCGGCCACGCGAACGATGTCGTCGAAGGCCATCCACAGCGCGAGCCAGCGCGCCATCTCGCGGGTGACGGCGAAGCCGTGCACGCCGGCGGGATCCGCCTCGCGTTCGGCCTGCAGCACCTGCGCGAGCCGTTCCGCGTAGAGCGCCGCGTAGGCCGCGTCCTGGTAGTCGAGCACGCGCGCGTGGCCGAGCGCGAGCATCTCCTGCACCGCGGCGGGAAAGCGGTTGCGCACGGCGTCGGGCAGGGGCGTCGTGGCCGGCGCCGGCGCGTCCTCGCCGTCGAGCACCTGCCGCAGGCGCAACGCATGCTCGCGCGGTTCGTGCACGGCGTCGAAGGCGCGGGCGAAGCCGCGCAGGCTGGCCTGTGTCGCGCGGCTGGACTGGGCCGCGTCCTCGCGGCCGTGGATGGCGGCCTCGAAGTGCTCGCGCGAGAAGGGCAGCAGCCGGCTGCCGGCCAGCGCGCCCAGCATCACGGCGCTGACCACCGTGCCGCACTCGCGTGCCATCGCTCCCATGTCGAAGACCTGGTGCTCGCGGCTGAAGCTGCGGATCACCTCCAGCAGGCGCTGCGAGTCCGCGCGGCCGTCGCCGGGCACCATGCGCTCGGCCGTGGTGAGGCTGCGCGCGGACGACGAGATGACCAGCGTGCGCTCCGCGCTGCTCATGCCGTTGCCGATCTGCCTGGTCGTCTCCAGCAGCTCGGAAGACACGAGCGCGTCGAGCGCGCCCGGCACCGGGCTGAGGCTGAACACCGGTCGCCGCCCGCCCAGCTCCGCCAGCGCCACCGGAAACACCTCGACGTAGTAGGTGGTGGCCCCGGTGCGCTGCGCCACGCCGGGAATGGAGGTGCTCTGCGCGGCGTAGCCGGCCAGGCGCGCCGCCTCGACGAGCCATTCGGTCAGCACGCCACCGCCTTCGCCGCCCAGGGCGCAGACCAGGAGGGTGATCGGCTGGACCCAGTTCATCCGGTGTGCGTTCATGACGGCTGCAGCGCGCGCACCACGGCGCTGCGCAGGCCGTGCAGCAGGCGCTCGTGCCAGCGCGGGTTCTGCACGACCTCGGCGCGGTAGAAGGAAGGGCACAGCGTGGCCGCGTGCGCGTTGGATCCGCACAGGCCGCAGCCGACGCAGCCGTCGATCACCGTGGCCACCGGGTCCACCTTGAGCGGGTCGGGGTTGTCCTTGACGGTGAGCGTGGGGCAGCCCGACAGGCGGATGCAGGCATGGTCGCCGGTGCACACGTCCTCGTCCACGCCGTACTTCACGCGCTGCACCCGCTCGCCGCGCTGCAGCAGCGAGGCGATCCAGGGCTTGATGCGGCGCTGGCGCTCGAGCTGGCATTCGCCCTCGGCGATGACCACCTTCAGCCCGTCGAAGTCGCTGGTGAAGGCCTCGGTGAGGGTGCGGCGCATGGTGGCCACGTCGTAGCTGTGCACCGTGCGCAGCCACTGCACGCCCAGGCCGCGCAGCGTGGCCTCGATGGTCTTGTTCTTGTCCACCAGGCTCTGCTGCTTGTCGACCGCTGCTTCCTTGATGGCCTCGTCCGGCGTGGAGATGATGTCCTGCGTGCCGGTGGCCGAGGTGTATCCGTTCTTGAAGATCAGCAGCACCGCGTCGTCGCCGTTGAAGAGGGCGCTCTGCACGCCGGTGAGCAGCCCGTTGTGCCAGAAGCCGCCGTCGCCCATCACCGAGAGCACGCGCCGCTGCATCACCGGCGACACGCCGGCGCGGCTGGCCAGGCTCATCCCGTAGCCGAGGATGGAGTGGCCCATCGAGAAGGGCTCGAAGGTGCCGAAGGCATGGCAGCCGATGTCGGCCGCGATGTGCACCGGGCCGGTGTCCTGCTGCGCGAGCTTGAGGGCGGAGAACACCGGGCGCTCCGGGCAGCCGATGCAGAAGCCCGGCGGCCGGTTGGGCAAGGGCGCCTCGAGCATCTTCGCCACGCCCGCGCGGCGCTCGCGGTTGGCCGCGAGCCAGCGGCCGGCGCCGGCATCGTCATGCTGCGGCAGGTAGCGGGCGACCCAGCCGGCCAGGCCGCCGGACAGCGCCTCGACGCCCAGCTCGCCCGCCAGCGGTACGAAGTCCTTGCCATGCAGCGGCGTCTGGATGCCGCGGCGGCGCAGCAGGGTGGCGATCTCCTGCTCGATGTACTCGGGCTGCCCTTCCTCCACCACCAGCACCGCGCGCTTGCCGCTGCAGAAGTCGGCCAGCTGGTCGGGCACCAGCGGGCAGGTCACGTTGAGCACCAGGATCGGGATCGCGCTTTCGCCGAAGGCATCGGCCAGGCCGTGCAGTTGCAGCGCGCGCTGCAGCGCGTTGAAGAGGCCGCCCTGCACCACGATGCCCAGGTCGGCATGCTCGCCGTTGCCCGCGAGCGATTCGTTGAGGCCATTCAGGGCGATGTAGCGGCGCGCCGCCGGGATGCGCTCCTCGCCCTTGAGCTTCTCCTGCCGGAAGGTGACCGGCGGGTGCGCCAGGCGCATGTAGTCGAAGCCGGCGGGCTCGCTCATCAGCTCGCGCGTGGAGATGGCGGGGGCGATGTTGTCGCTGCACTCGAAGCTGCCGCGCACATGGCAGGCGCGGATGCGCAGCTCCATCATGCAGGGCATGTTGGACGCCTCGGAAAGTGCGAAGCCATGCTCGACCATGCGCACCATCTGCGCCAGCTCCGGCCGCGGGTCGAGCAGGCACATGCCGGACTTGAGCGCGTAGGCATGGGTGCGCTCCTGGATCACGCTGGCGCCTTCGCCGTAGTCCTCGCCCACGACGATCAGCACGCCGCCCTTCACGCCGGGCGAGGAAAGGTTGGACAGCGCATCGGCCGCCACGTTGGTGCCGACGATGGATTTCCACGTCACCGCGCCGCGCAGCGGGTAGTGGATGGAGGCGCCCAGCATGGCCGCCGCCGAGGCTTCGTTGGAGCAGGCCTCCACGTGCACGCCCAGTTCGTCCATGTAGGGCTTGGCCTGCACCATCACGTCGAGCAGGTGCGACACCGGCGCGCCCTGGTAGCCACCCACGTAGGCCACGCCCGACTGCAGCAGGCCCTTGGTGATGGCGAGGATGCCCTCGCCGTGGAAGGTCTGGCCCGCGCCCAGGCGCAATGCCTCGATCTCCTTGCGAAACGATACTTCCACGCTGCGTCTCCCTGGGGCGCGGCCTTCCGGCACGCCCGCCTGTCTCCGAAAGAATGGTGTCGGTCTATTTGCCGCCCGGCGTGAATCGGGCGAGGTAGTAGGCCAGCACGTCCAGGTCCGCCTCGGGCACGGGGCGAAGGGCCTCGCTCATGGCCATGCTGTAGCCCGGCCGCTTGCCGCTCTTGAAGCCGTGCAGCGTCGCCGCGAGGTATTCCTCGCGCTGCTGCGCGACGCGCGGCACTTGCTGGCCACCGGAGAAATCGTCGCCGTGGCAGAACACGCACTTGTGCTCGCTGGCCAGCTGCTTGCCACGCGTCATCTTGGCCGCGTCCACGGGCCCGGCCGGGGGGGGCGCAGGCACCGGTGGCAGCGTGCCGATGTACTCGGAGAAGCCGCGCATGTCGTCGTCGGTCATCGTCTTGGCGACCGCGACCATGGCCTCGTTGCTGCGCCGCCCCTCGCGGAACAGGAAGAGCTGCGTGATCGCATAGAAGGCGGGCTGCCCGGCCAGCGAGGGCGTGTTGGGCATCTCGCTGCGCCCGTTGGCGCCGTGGCAGGCCGCGCACAGCGCGGCGTAGCGCTGTGCGTAGTTCTGCGCCGGTGCTGCCGGGGCGGGCTTGCCCGCGGCGGCAGGCTTGGCGCTGCCGCTCTTGTTCGGCTGCTGCGCCCAGGCAGCGCCGCCCAGGCCCAGCAGGATCGCGCTCGCCGAGCAGAGGTGGATGACGACGAGGCGCAGTCCCTTCATTTGCCGCTGTAGCTGATGCGGTAGATGGCGCCGGCGTGGTCGTCGCTCACCAGCAGCGAGCCGTCCTTCATCACCATGAAGTCGACCGGGCGGCCCAGGTAGGTGTTGTTCTCGACGAAGCCGGTCATGAAGGGCTCGACCTTGGCGCCGCCCTTGCCGTCGGGCCAGGCGACCGACACGTCGGCGTACTTCACGGTGCGGTTCCAGGGGCCGTGGCGGGCGATGAACATGGCGCCGCGGTACTTGGCCGGGAACATCTTCCCGTCGTAGAACTTCAGGCCCAGCGAGCCGGCATGCGGGCCGAGCAGGGCGGCGGGCTTGACGTAGTCGCTGCACTTCTTGGACCAGCCGAACTCGGGGTCGGGGATGTTGCCCTGGTGGCAGAAGGGATAGCCGTAGTGCTGGCCCAGCTTGGCCTTCATGTCCACCATGTTCAGCTCGTCGTTGGGCAGCTCCTCGCTGAACCAGTCGCGGCCGTTGTCGGTGAACCAGAGGTTGCCCGTCTTGGGGTCGAAGTCGAAGCCCACCGTGTTGCGCACGCCCGCGGCCACCGTCTCGACGTTGCTGCCGTCGAGGTCGCTGCGGTAGATCTTGGCGTACTCGCCCGGGTCGCAGATGTTGCACGGCGCGCCGATCGGGAAATAGAGCTTGTTCTGGTGCACCCGCAGGTACTTCCAGCTGTGGTCCTCGCCGCCTGGCAGCTTGTCGTTGATCACCTTGGGCTCGCCCAGGTTGTCGAGCTTGTTGTCGACGTTGTCGTAACGCATGATCTTCGTGTTGGTCGCCACGAAGAGGGTGCCCTTGTCATAGGCGATGCCCGCGGCCATCGGCATCTTGTCGATGATGGTCTTGAGCTCGCGCTTGCCGCCGTTGTTGGTGATGGCGTAGACCTTCTGGCCCACGAAGAGGGTGCTCACGAAGATGGTGTCGCCCGCGCCCTGGCGCAGCTCGCGCGCGTCGAGCACGCCAGGCATGAAAGTCTCCACCTTGAAGCCAGGCGGCAGCTTGAACTTGGCGGTGGGCAGCTTGTCGGCCGCGGTGGGAATCGGGAAGGCAGGCACCGGCGCCATGCGCATGGCATCGGAATTGGCCTTGGGCCGGCCCTTGGCCCAGCCCGGCTCGTCGGCCGGCTGTGTCTGGGCCAGTGCACTGGCGCTGAACAGCAGCGCCAAGATGGAAGCGGATATCAAACGGATGCGTCGCATGTCGATGTCTCCTTCTCTTTTGTGGGTGGCAGGGGCCCCGCCAGCGCGAGAGTGTGCGTGCGGCAGGGGCACCTATCAATACAATGAGCGGCCTAAGTAACATGCATGCCATGCATATCGAGGCCCTGGACCTGAACCTGCTTCGGCTCTTCGACGCGATCTATCGCGCGCGCAGCGTCAGCCGTGGCGCCGAGGCCATCGGCCTCACGCAGCCGGCGGCCAGCCACGGCCTCGGCCGGTTGCGGCTGCTGCTCGAGGATGCGCTGTTCACACGGGCCCCGGGGGGGGTGGCGCCCACGCCGCGGGCCGAGCGGCTGGCGCAGGCGGTGCAGTCGGCGCTGGCCACGCTGGAAGATGCGCTCAACGAGCCCGACCGCTTCGAGCCCTCGGCCTCGCGCAAGACCTTCCGCATCCACATGAGCGACATCGGCGAGGGCCGCTTCCTGCCCGCGCTGATGGCCGGCATGGGGCCGCTCGCACCCGGCGTGCGCATCGAGACCATGGCGCTGGCCCCGCACGAGGTGGCGCCGGCGCTGGACAGCGGCCGCATCGACTTCGCCTTCGGCTTCCTGCCCGAGGTGAAGGACACGCAGCGCAAGCTCCTGCTGAAGGACCGCTACATCGTGCTGCTGCGAAGCGGCCACCCCTTCGCCGAGCGAAGGCGGCGCGGCGCCGCGCTGCTGGAGGCGCTGCGCAAGCTCGAGTACGTGGCGGTGCGCACGCACGCCGAGACGCTGCGCATCCTGCACCTGCTCAAGCTCGAGGACCGCGTGCGGCTGACCACCGAGCACTTCATGGTGCTGCCTGCCATCGTGCGATCCACCGACCTGGCGGTGGTCATGCCGCGCAACATCGCGCGCGGCTTTGCGGAAGAGGGCGGCTACAGCATCGTCGAGCCGGCCTTTCCGCTGCGCGACTTCGACGTGTCGCTGCACTGGAGCCGGCGCTTCGAGGACGACCCGGCCAACCGCTGGCTTCGCCACCTCATCGGCGAGCTGTTCGCCCAGCGCTGAGCGTGGACCATGGATTCGCTGATCGCCGCCTCCGCCCGCGCGCTTGCCGCCGGCGATGCGCTCGGCGCGCTCAAGCAGGTGGCCTTGCGCGAGGACCCGCCGGCGCTGGCGCTGCGCGGCATCGCCATGGCCCAGCTCGGCGAGCACGCGCGTGCGCGGGAACTGCTGCGCCGCGCCGAGCGCGGCTTCGGTGCGCACGAGGCGCTGTCCCGCGCACGCTGCGTGGTGGCGGGTGCCGAGGTGGCGCTGGCCATGCGCGACCTGGGCGGATCGTCGCGCGCCCTGGCGGCGGCGTCGGCCGCGCTGGAGGCGGGCGGCGATCGGGTCAACGCGCTGCAGGCGCGTGTCATCGCGTCCCGCCGCGCGCTGCTCCTGGGGCGGCTCGACGAGGCGGCAGTATTTCTTCGGGAGCTGGACTCGACAGGCCTGCCGCCCGTGCTGGCAGCGGTCGCCGAGCTGGGCGTGACCGAACTGGCCTTGCGCTCGCTGCGCACCGGGGATGCGAGAGCCGCCTTGCTGCGCGCCCGCCACGCGGCCAACCGGGCGCAGGTGCCAGCGCTCCTGGCCGAGGTGGCGGATGCCTGGTCCGCCTTCGAGCGGCCCGCCGCGAGGCGCCTGCATCAGGGCGAGGAGCAGCCGCTGCGGCTGGAGGACGTGGAATCGCTGCTGGCCTCCGGCGCGCTCGTCGTCGATGCTTGCCGCCATGGCCTGCGTGCGGGAGGTGACTGGCTGCCGCTGGCGCGGCGTCCGATCCTCTTCGCGCTCGCCCGCGAACTCGCCGCTGCGTGGCCCGGCGACGTGGCGCGCGAGGCTCTGATCCACAGCGCCTTCCGCACCCGGCATCCCGACGAGACGCACCGCGCCCGGCTGCGGGTCGAGATGGGCCGCCTGCGGGCGCTGGCCGCGCCCATGGCCGGCATCGAATCGACGCCGCGCGGCTTCGTGCTCAAGCCTGTCGGCGAGCGCGATGTGGTGCTGCTTGCGCCACCGATCGACGGGGAGCAGGGCGCGCTGGTCGCGCTGCTTTCGGACGGCGCGGCCTGGTCCACCTCGGCGCTGGCGCAAGCCCTGGGCGCCAGCCAGCGCACGGTGCAGCGCGCGCTGTCGGAACTGGAGGCCCAGGGCCGCGTGCGCGCCATCGGCCAGGCCCGGGCCAGGCGCTGGCTGGCGCCGCCGCTGGCCGGATTCACGACGATCTTGTTACTCCCCGCTGCGCTGCAGCTTGACTAGAGTGAACTCCATGGCGCCACGAAACACGGCGCCGCACACCACAAGGAGCAACTCATGAAGACGACAGCATCGGCAGAGAAGAAGGCCCCCGTCCAGGCGGCCGAGATCGTGCGCGAGTACGGGCCCTTCGCGGGCATCGACAAGATCAACGGCGTGACGCACGACGGCCAGCGCGTGTGGGCCGCCACCGGTCCTGCGCTGATGGCCTTCGACCCGGCCAGCGGCAAGCCCGAGCGCACGCTGCCGTGCGCGGGCGATGCCGGCACCGCCTTCGACGGCACCTATCTCTACCAGATCGCCGAGTCGCGCATCGACAAGATCGACCCGGGCACCGGGCGCGTGGTGCACTCGATCCCCGCGCCGGGCCAGGGCGCCGACTCGGGCATGGCCTGGGCCGAGGGGAGCCTGTGGGTGGGGCAGTACCGCGACCGCAAGATCCACCAGGTCGACCCCGAGACCGGCGCGATCCGGCGCACCATCGAATCGAACCGCTTCGTCACCGGCGTGACCTGGGTCGACGGCGAGCTGTGGCACGCCACCTGGGAGGCCGAGGAGAGCGACATCCGCCGCATCGACCCCGCCAGCGGGGCCGTGCTCGAGCGGCTGGAGATGCCGGCCGGGGTGGGCGTGAGCGGGCTGGAATCCGACGGCGCCGATCTCTTCTACGCAGGCGGTGGCGGCAGCGGCAAGGTGCGCGCCATCCGCCGGCCGCGCAAGCCTGCCGCGCGCGCGGCCTGAGGCCGCCAGCCGCTTCTTTCCCCCCCATGAACGCGCCACCGCCCGGGGCGGGCGGCTGGGCCGCGCATGGCCTTTCGATCCATCCAACCAAGGAGCACACCATGAGCATTGCCGTTGCCGAAAAGACATCGCCCGACACCGTGGGCCACGCCGTCGTCCCGCAGGACCGCTGGCTGGCCGCTCGCCTGTCGCTGCTGGCCCAGGAGAAGGAGATGACGCGGCTGCGCGACCAGATCGCCCGCGCCCGCCGCGCGCTGCCCTGGGTGCATTTGAAGAAGGACTACGTGTTCGACACCACGGCGGGACCGCGCAGGCTCTCGGAGCTCTTCGACGGCCGCCACCAGCTGCTGGTGCAGCACTTCATGCTCGGGCCGGACTGGGAGCAGGGCTGCCCGAGCTGCTCCTACATGTCGGACCACCTGGGCGGCATGGCGCTGCACCTGGCGCACCGCGACGTGAGCCTGCTCGCGGTGTCCCGCGCGCCCATCGAGCAGATCGAGCGCTTCCGCCGGCGCATGGGCTGGACCTTCCCATGGGTCTCCGCCTTCGACAGCGATTTCAACCAGGACTTCGGCGTGAGCTTCACGCCGCAGCAGGTGGCTCGCGGCAGCGTGCCCTACAACTACACCGTGCAGGCCTTCCCGGCCGAGGAGGCGCCCGGCATCAGCGTGTTCTACCGGGACGACGTGGGCTCGGTGTTCCACACCTACTCGACCTACGGCCGCGGCGTGGAAGTGATGATGGGCACCTACGACCTGCTCGACCTCACCCCCAAGGGCCGGGACGAGCACAACCCCAACTACCCGATGGACTGGGTCCGGCATCACGACCGCTACGAACCCGCGCCTGCGGCCGGGACCCAGGCCGGCGGCTGCTGCCACGCGCAAGGCTGAAGCCGGATGCCGGACCTCTGGCCCTGGCTCGCCCTGGCGGGGGCGGGCGCCCTGCACGGCCTGAATCCGGCCAACGGCTGGATGCTGGCCGCGGCCTGGGGGCTTCGCTCGCGCGACAGGCGCGAGTTGCTGCGGGCGCTGTGGCCCATCGCGGCCGGCCATGCGGCATCGGTCGGATTGGCCGTGGTGCTGATCCTGGGCGGACCGGGGCTCGGCCGTGCGGCACTGCAGCTGGTCGCGGCGGTGCTGCTGGTCCTGGGCGTCGGCCTGCATGCCTTGCGCCGCCCGGCCTGGACGACGCGCCTGCCGGCGGGCCGGGCGGGGCTGGCGCTCGCCGCTTTCATCGGTTCGTCGATCCACGGGGCGGGCTTGATGCTGGTGCCGGCACTCATGCCCTTTTGCGTCGCGGATGCCGCCGTGGCCGGGCAGGGCGGTGGCCTGGGCCGCCTGGCGGCAGCCCTCGCCGCCGTGGCGCTGCACGGGGCGGCGATGTTGGGGGTGACCGGGCTGATTGCCGCCGGCGTGCGCCGCGGATGCTTGGCCTGGATTGCCTGGCTCCGAGACCGCGTGCGCAGGAATCCAATTGCAGCTCGCTAGGAGGCCGTCCGCAGACGGCACGCAATTTCCCGGGAAAACCTCGTCGCTAAGTTGGCGTCCTATCTCGATTTTTTTATGCGTTGTCTCGCAATTGAAGGAGCTTGTCTCGCAAATTAATTGCGGTGTTTCGCTTTTTCGGACGTATCACAAAACGGGACATGTCAATTGCCCGAACAGAGGGAATTAAGTCACGCAATGCGCTGAATTGAATTTCAAGTAGTCCCATTGGCTTAGTACATTTTCGGGGCAGTGAAACCTTAAGTAACAAAGCGGACTACATGAACCTCGCATCCATCGCCCCCTGCCCGAAGCCTCTTCTTGTCCTGGCCGCAACGGCCACCGCGGTACTGCTTGCCGGTTGCGGTGGCGGCGGTTCCGGTGCCTCCGGCGCCGCGCCTGCGCCCGCACCCGCATCCCAGAACCAGGTGCCCGCTCCCGCATCCAACAAGGTGCCCGTCGGCGATGCCGGCAAGGCCCAGGTCGCCCGCGTGGGCACCGCCACCCTGCTGGACGGCAGCGCCAGCAAGGACGAGGACGGCGACGCGCTGAGCTACACCTGGACGCTCACCAGCAAGCCGGCCGCCAGCAACGCCGTGCTGAGCGATTCGAACTCGGCCAAGCCTGGTCTCACGCCCGACGTCGCGGGCACCTATGTCGCCACGCTGGTGGTCAGCGACGGCAAGTCGAGCAGCGCTGCCACCACCGTGAAGGTCCTGGCCGAAGCCGCCGCCTTCGACTCGGTGCCCTCGCCCTTGCCGCCGAACGTGCCCAGCTATGGCTTCGAGGCCCTGAGCCTTGCCAAACTGGGCGACACGGTCACCCTGCAGGCCGGCATGCCGCGCCTGCTGCGTGGCGTGACGGTGGCCATGAGCAGCTGGGCCTGCGAGAGCGGCGACTGGACGGGCACCTGTGCCAGCACGCCCGGCGCCACCTTCCAGCATCCGGTCACCATCCGCCTGCTGGACACCCACGGCGTCGAACTGGCCGCGAAGACCCAGACCTTCGCCATGCCCTACCGTCCCACCCCGGATGCGACCTGCGGCAACCCCAAGCAATGGCGCGCAGCGAACGGCAACTGCTACAACGGCTTCGCCTTCAAGCTGGATTTCGACCTGAGCGACCTGGACGTGACGCTGCCTGACACCGTCGTCTACGAGGTGGCCTACAACACGCAGCACTACGGCGCTGCGCCGATGGGCGCCGGCGGCCCTTACGACTCGCTGAACGTCGGTGCCTACGACACCAGCGCGGTGGCGCCAACCGCAGGCAGCGATGCCTCGGCGGGAACGAACCTGCAAAACGGTGTCGCGAAGTCCGACACCTACAGCCCGATGGTGCAGATCATGGTGACCGGCGCGCATTGAGCGGCTGCCGCATGAGGCCCACGCCCGCATGGGCGTCGAAGGGTCGGACCCGTGAGGGTCCGGCCCTTTCTGCTTTTTCATCGGGCACCGGAGGGCGCGTCCGACCACCGCATACTCCACGGATGACCTGGATAGCGCTCTACTTCGCCGCCGGCGCATTCGTCGGCTTTCTTGCAGGCTTGCTCGGCATCGGCGGCGGCATGACGCTGGTCCCCGTGCTGGCCACCATGTTCACCGCCCAGCAGTTCGCGCCCGACCATGTGGTGCATTTGGCCCTGGGCACTGGCATGGCATCGATCGTGTTCACCTCCAGCGCCAGCGTTCGCGCGCATCATCGCCTGGGTGGCGTCGACTGGTCCCTGGTCCGGCGCGTGGGGCCGGCCATGGTCTTCGGCACCCTGCTGTCCACCGCGCTGTCGGCCTGGGTCCCGCAGCGCGCGCTCGCGCTGGCCTTCAGCGTGATCGTGTACGCCGGCGCGACCCAGATCCTGCTGGGCCGCAAGCCGTCCGCCGCGCGGACCTTGCCTCGCACGCCGGCATTGATTGCCATCGGCGTCGTCATCGGAGTGATCTGCGGCCTGGTCTCGGCGGGCGGCGCCTTCCTCACTGTGCCGTTCATGCTTTTTTGCGGGGTCTCCATCACCACCGCGATCGGCACCGGCGCCGCGCTCGGCGTGCCGGTGGCCGTGATGGGGACGCTCGGCTACGTCTTCAGCGGCTGGAGCGTGGCCGGGCTTCCGCCGCTGTCCGCTGGGTTCGTGTACGGCCCTGCGCTCGTCGGCATCGTGGCCGGCAGCGTGCTGACGGCACCGCTCGGCGCGCGAACCGCCCACCGGCTGCCGGTGGGCATCCTGCGCCGGGTCTTCGCCTGCCTGCTGTACGTGCTGGCGACGAAGATGCTGTGGACTTACCTGTGAGCCTCTAGGGCGCGGCCAGGAAGTCCTGCACGGCCTTCACCGTCGTGCCCGTCGCCTCTTCCATCAGCCAGTGGCCTGATCCTGCGACGACCAGCTCGGTCACCTGCGTCGCGGCATTGCGCATCACCACGGCCTCGGTGGCGCCGAAGGACTTTTCCCCGCCGATCGCCAGCACCGGCATGGTGAGGCGGGTCTTGACCGACTCGGCGTTGTCCTCGGCGTCCTTGCGGATCGCCTGGAACTGCGCGAACGCGGCCTTCATCGCCCCCGGGCGGGCGTAGAGCTTCGCGTAGTGGGCGCGCGTGCCCTCGTCGATCTTCGTCGGGTCTCCGGCGAAATCGTTCCAGAAGCGGTCGAGGTAGATGCGCTCGCGCCCCTTCACCAGGCGCAGCATGTCCTTGCCACCCAGGTCGAAGTGCCACAACGCGGGCCAACGCACGACCTGCTCCCAGGGCGCGACGCCAGGAACCGGTGCATCCATCACCACCAGCCGGGTGGTCTTCTCCGGATAACGCGCGGCGTACGCGTAGGCGACCATGGTGCCGATGTCGTGGCCCACGATGTCGGCCTTGTCGATGCCCAGCTTGTCGAGCACGGCGCGGATGTCGGCGGCCTGGGTCTTCTTGTCATAGCCGCCTTCCGGTATCGACGACAGGCCCATGCCGCGCAGGTCGGGAACGACCACGCGGTGGTCCTTCGCCAGCGCCGCGGCCAGCGGCGACCACATGTCGCCGGTGTCGCCGAAGCCGTGGATCAGCACGACGGCCGGCCCGGTGCCACCCACACGGACATGCAGCCTGACGCCATCGGCCTGCACCGACTCGGTCTTGAAGCTCGCGGGATAGGGCTTGGGCTGGGCGTGCGCCGACAGCGTGGCTGCCAGGGCGATGCCGGCCAGCAGGCCGAGGCTCGATGCGCGTTTCAGGGAACTGACAGACATGAAGCTGTTCTCCTTGGACGGTTCAGGTGCGGGTGATGGAGACACCGCCATCGACGAGCGAGGCCGTGCCGGTGACGAAGCTGGCGTCGTCGGACGCAAGATACAGCACGGACCGGGCCAGCTCCTCCGGCCGGGCGACACGCTTGAGTGCATGCAGGTTGGTGATGAAGGACTGCGCCTGCGGCGTGTCGTTCATGTCGCGGTACATCGCCGTGTCGACGGCGCCGGGCAGGATCGCGTTGACGCGCACGCCTTGCGGTCCATATTCGGCCGCCAGGGCCTGCGTCAGCCCGATGAGGCCCGACTTGCTTGCCGCGTACGCCGCCACGCCGGGGAAGGCCGCGGTGTAGCCGACGAAGGTCGAGGTGAAGATCACCGAGCCGCCGCCGTTCTTCAGCATCTGCGCGATCTGGTGCTTGGCACCCAGGAAGGCGCCGGTCAGGTTGATGGCGAGTGCGTCGTTCCAGCCGGCCTCGGACACGCCGGTGCTGGCGCCGCCTTCGCCGAGCGTGCCGGCGTTGTTGAACGCCACGTCGAGGCGGCCGTAGCGCTTCACCGCCAGCTCGACCAGGCCGCGTGCGTAGTCCTCCGAGCGCACGTCGCCGGCCAGCGCCACGGCCTCGCCGCCGGCCGCGCCGATTTCCGTGACCAGCTTGTCCAGTTCCGCGGCGCGCCGCGCGCCGACGACCAGCTTCGCGCCTTCGGCCGCGAACAACAACGCCGAGGCGTAGCCAATGCCTGAACTCGCGCCGGTGACGATGGCAACCTTGCCTTCCAGTCTCTTGCCCATGATCGGTTTCCTTGAAGTAGGGGGAGTCGATGAATCGATGGCCGAGTTTGCTCAGGGGCGGTCGTCTTGATAAGCGGGCAGGTCGCGTTTCTCTTGTTCGGGAAAGCCGGACAATCGCCAGGCCTGCAACTGGGAGAACGCATGCTCAAGCTGGAAGGGATCTCGGGCTTCGTGGCCATCGCGGAGGTCGGTTCGATCAGCGGGGCCGCACGGCGGCTCAATGTGTCGAAGTCGGTGGTCAGCGAGCGCCTGGCCGAACTGGAGCGCGGCCTGGGCGCGCCCTTGTTCCATCGAAGCACGCGCAAGCTGAGCCTGACCGAGGACGGGGCTGCGTTCCTGGAACGCGCGGCGCGCATCGTGCGCGAGGTGGACGACGCGGCGGCCGAAGTGAGCGAGCGGCGCGGCAGGCTCACGGGCCCGATGCGCCTGTCGGCGGGGGTCGCCTTCGGCCGCATGCACCTGGGGCCGGCCCTCTATCCATTCCTGGCCAGGAATCCCGGCATCTCGCTGACGCTGGAACTCGACGACCGGCGGGTCGACGCCTCGGCGGATGGCTTCGACGCCGTCATCCGCCATGGTGCCATCGAGGACTCGCGGCTGGTGGCATGGACGCTGGCAGCGAGCCGGCGCTGCCTCGTCGCTTCGCCCCAATACCTGAGGAACAACGGCCGCCCGAAGACGCTGGCGGACCTCGCGCAGCATCGGGCGGTCTACTACCTGAACCGCGGGGTTGCGGACTGGCGCTTTGCCGACGTGCGCTCCGACGAGTTCGTGCGTCCCGCTGCCGCCCTGCGTGTCAACAATGGCGACGTGATGCTCGACGCCACGCTCGCGGGCCTGGGGCTGGCGCTGCTGCCGACCTTCATCGTCGGCGCTGCCCTGAAGGCCGGTTCGCTGGTCGACATCGGGCTCGGCCAGGCCACGCCGGAGTTCATCTATGTCGCCCATCCGGAAGGGCGCCGCGCGTCGGCCAAGCTGCGGGCGCTGGTGGACTGCCTTCGCGACACCTTCGGGGATCCGCCGTACTGGGATGCGGCAGATTGAGGTTTGGGCGAACAATTATTCGCCAAAAAACCGAAAGCGCACTAAGATCCGGCCGGTGAAACCCAAGGACGACGACAAGCTCCGCGCCATCGCCGAAGCCACCTTCACGCTGGTCGAGCAGACCGGCCTGAGCGGCCTGACCATGGCCGCCATCGCCCGCGAGGCGGGCCTGGCCACGGGCACGCTGTACGTCTACTTCAAGTCCAAGGAAGAACTGATGGTCGCGCTCTACGAGCAGGCCAAGACGACCACCGCCGCCAGCCTCATGCAGGGCGACGACCCGGCGGCGCCGTTTCGCAGCCGCTTCCGGCACATGTGGATGAACTGGCTCGAGCACCGCCTGACGCACTACGCGCAGGTGGTCTTCCTGGAGCAGTACTACAACTCGCCCTGGTTCAGCGAGGAGAGCCGCAACCTCTCCGCCCGGCTCATCAGGGACTGGGTCGGCCTGATCGAGTCCGCCAAGGCGCAGCAGATCCTCAAGGACGTGCCGACGGTGATGCTGACCAACAGCTTCGGCGGCTCCGTGCGCGAGACCGCCAACCTGCTTCGCTCCGGCGCGCTGGCCCGCACGGACGAGAACCTGGCGATGGCCTTCGGCCTCTGCTGGGACGGCATCAAGGCCTGAATCGCTTGACCTGGCCCGCGCACAAGTCTATTGTTTGAGCGAACCAATATTCATTTTCGAAGAAGAAAGCCCCCACCATGACCACCTTGAACATCAACGGCAAGGACCGGCAGGTCGACGCCGACGCCTCCACTCCCATCCTCTGGGCCCTGCGCGACACGCTGGGCATGACCGGCACCAAGTTCGGCTGCGGGCAGGCGCTGTGCGGCGCCTGCACCGTTCACCTCAATGGCCAGGCGATCCGCTCCTGCATCACGCCGATCTCCGCCGCCGCGGGCCAGAAGATCACCACCATCGAAGCGGTCACCGACGGCAGCGACAAGGTCGGCAGGGCCGTGCACGACGCCTGGGTCAGGCATGACGTGGCGCAGTGCGGCTACTGCCAGAGCGGCCAGATCATGTCGGCCACGGCCTTCCTCAAGACCGTCGCGCCCGGCAAGCTGCCCACCGAAGCGGAGATCGATTCGGCCATGGCCGGCAACATCTGCCGCTGCGGCACCTACGCGCGCATCCGCGCGGCCGTCGCCGACGCCGCCAAGTCGCTGGCCTGAGTCCAAGGAGATCCGCATGAACTTCGATCAAGCCACCTTCGAGTTGCCCGCCAATCTACGTGCGCTGATGGTGCGCGACCAGGGCCCCGCCGAGCCGGGCGGCCTGGCGCGCCGCAGCTTCCTGAAGCTCACGGCGGCGGGCGGCTTCGCGCTCGGCGTCTTCCCGATGTCCGCGATCGCGCAGGGCGCCGGCGCGGGGGGCACCAGGCCGGCCGGCGGCCTGAAGCCGCTGCAGCAGCCCTCGGCCTTCGTGCGCATCGAGCGCGACGGCACGACCACCGTCACCATCAACCGGCTCGACTTCGGGCAGGGCGTGCAGACCGGCCTGCCGATGATCCTGGCGGAGGAACTCGACGCCGACTGGTCCAAGGTCCGCAGCGTCCACGGCACCAACGACCCGGCCTATGTGGATCCGGCCTTCGGCATGCACATCACCGGCGGCTCGGGCTCCATCAAGAACTCGTACACGCAGTACCGCGAGCTGGGCGCCCGCACCCGCGCCATGCTGGTCGGCGCGGCGGCGGCGCAATGGAAGGTGGATGCCGCCACGCTGCAGACGCGCAATGGTGTCGTCATCGGCCCGGGCGGCAAGCAGCTGGGCTACGGCGAACTGGCCGAGGCGGCGATGAAGCTGCCGGTGCCCGAGACCGTGAAGCTCAAGGACCCGAAGGAGTTCCGCCTGATCGGCCAGCCCACCGGCCGGCTCGACGCGCAGGCCAAGTCCAGCGGCCACCAGGACTACGGCATCGACGTGCGCCTGCCCGGCATGCTGACCGCCGTCGTGTCCCATCCGCCGGTGTTCGGCGCCAAGCTCAAGTCGGTGGACGACGGTGCAGCGAAGGCGGTCAAGGGCGTGAAGGCCGTGTTGCGCGTGCCGCTGGACCGCGGCGCCGAAGGCGTGGCCGTGGTGGCCGACGGCTATTGGGCGGCCAAGCAGGGCCGCGATGCGCTGAAGGTCGAATGGGACAGCAGCGCCGTCGAGAAGGTCGACAGCGCGAAGCAGCTGGCGCAATACCGCGAACTCGCGACGAAGCCGAGCGCGCGCAAGTACGACGCCGACATGTCGAAGCTCGCCGGCGCGCCGCACACGATCGAGGCCGAGTTCGTCTTCCCCTACCTCGCGCATGCGCCGATGGAGCCGCTGAACTGCACCGTCAGCCTGGCCGCTGGCAAGGCCGAGGTGTGGACGGGCACGCAGATGCCGGGCATCGACGGCCTGGCCGCCGCCAAGGTGCTGGGCGTGCCGCCTGAGAACGTCAAGGTCCACGTGCAGATGGCCGGCGGCGGCTTCGGCCGCCGTGGCCTGCTGACCAGCGACTTCGTGGCCGAGGCCTGTGGCGTCGTCAAGGCCGCGCAGGCGGCGGGCATCGCGGCGCCGATCCGCACGCTGTGGAGCCGCGAGGACGACATCAAGGGCGGCTACTACCGGCCCATGCATCTGCACACCGCGAAGATCGGCTTCGACGCGCAAGGCAAGGTCAGCGCCTGGGACCACGTCATCGTCGGCCAGTCGCTGCTGATGGGCAGCATGTTCGAGCCGATGATGGTGAAGGACGGCGTCGACGCCACCGCGGTCGAAGGCATGAAGGAGCCCTACGACGTGCCGATGCGGCTCACCGTGCATCACCCCAAGCTCAATGTGCCGGTGCTCTGGTGGCGCAGCGTGGGCTCGACCCACACCGCCTTCGTCATGGAGACGCTGCTCGACGAGATCGCCCGCACCACGAAGCAGGACCCGGTCGCCTATCGCATGAAGCTCATCGGCGATCAGCACCCGCGCCACAAGGCGGCGCTGCAGCTCGCCGTGGACAAGTCCGGTTACGGCAGCAAGAAGCTCGATGCGGGCCGGGCCTGGGGCGTGGCGGTGCACGAGTCCTTCAACTCGGTGGTGGCCTACGTGGTCGAAGCCTCGGTGAAGGACGGCACGCCCACGCTGCACAGCGTGACGGCGGGCGTGCACTGCAACCTCGCGGTCAACCCGAGGAGCGTGGAGGCGCAGGTGCAGGGCGGGGCGGTGATGGGCCTGTCGATGTGCCTGCCCGGCGCAGCGATCACGCTCAAGGACGGCGTGGTGGAGCAGAGCAACTTCGGGGACTTCGTCGTCCCGCGCATCACCGACATGCCGCAGATCGCCGTCCACATCGTGCCCAGCGCCGATGCGCCCACCGGCATGGGCGAGCCCGGGGTGCCGCCGTTGGCGCCTGCGTTTGCGAACGCGGTGGCGGCGATCACCGGGAAAGCGGTGCGGGAGCTGCCCTTCAGGCTGGCGTGAGGAGGGGCTGCTCCCTTTGCGTCGAATGTGGTCCACTCCGGCCTGGGAAAGGGGACGGACGATGACCACCACTTCGATGAACACAGCACGCCGGGCCGGCTGGACGACGAGGGCGCTGGCCTGCCTGATTGCCTCGTTGTGCTGCGCGAGCGCGCTGGCGGGAACACACGGCGCAGCTTCCGGAAGGAAGCGCCCGCCGAACCCCGCCCAGAGCGCGGCGCCGCAGGCCGACCCCGTACCCGAGGTGCAGGAGCGATTCCTCCTGCTGTCGGCGGACGACTTTCCCATCACGCAGACCGCCTTCACATCGGCGAAGCAGTGCCAGGCCGAGCGCAAGCGCACGCTGAAGCGATACCCTCGGCTGGCCCGCTACGTGGCCCATGGCGACGTGGACTTCGAATGCGTGGCCGACGATGCGGGCGCCGACCTGCCCTACGAGGCCTCCATCATCGACAAGTCCACGGGCCTGCGTGCCGATCTTTCCATGAGGACGCAGGCCCAGTGCGAGATCGGGATGCGGCATGCGAAGGCGGCCGCGCGGCGGTATTCGATCCTGTCCATGTGCCACCAGCGTCCCTGGGGGCAGGCCTAGCGCGCTTGCTTGCCGGGCCTCGGGCGTCAGACCTGCGCCATGCCGCCGTCGACGAACAGCTCGATGCCATTGATGAAGCTGGCAGCGTCGGAGGCCAGGAAGGCC